>Ga0066369_10000351_pt1 | contig 20083 bp, 21 predicted proteins | sample Knorr_S7_td_Bott_FD_70972 | JGI IMG/M metagenome (GOLD analysis project Ga0066369, IMG submission 70972) | Marine microbial communities from Southern Atlantic Ocean transect - Knorr_S7_td_Bottom_ad_4513_LV_A | ecosystem: Environmental > Aquatic > Marine > Oceanic | place: Southern Atlantic... | reverse complement strand
TTTTTTATATATTCTAAACTCTTAAGTTCGCACAGAATTTAGAAAAATATGATTCCAAAGGGTGACGTACCTGGTATCTGTGGAGATTGTGGGAAACACTTTACGTATTCTAAAAAGTCTAGGTACACTCATTCAGAAATATTGAAAAAACATCGGTGTCAATATTGTGGGAATTTTGCATTAAAAACATTGAGTATAGATGTGTAGGTAGAGTTTCTAAACTCAAAGTTCAAAATTATTGTAGAAAATTATTTATTATTTGCACCTTCAATCTTTCCTTTGATAAAAGCAAGATCATATGTTCGAAGTAGTACCTCCTCACCATCTTCAGGATGAGTTTGTAGGCGTATTGCCATATTTTTGATAATTTCTTCCTTAGATGGAATTTCTGAATCACTCATTTTAATCCTGAAATTCCTTAGATTAGAGTAATTTAATTCTAAACTCTAATTGCTTGAAAAATTCGTGTCAAAGGAGAGAATGACGTCTCGACGCTCTTTTCTCTCACTTACACTAATCTAGTATAACGAAATTTGTATTTAAATTCGTATACATTCCACAATAACCTAAAAATCTTTAATCACATTCACATAGCATCTTCATAGAACAAATTTAACTTGACAAAATGCAACTACATATTGAGGATTTAATATTTAGATGGACTCGAGCTGATGTTCCAATTATTTCATCAATGAAAGATTCCATAAGTAGAGTAACTACTGAATCCTGAATTGATTAATTATTTTAATAAAAAACTAGGGTCTAAATTTTATCCGTAAAGTTATCTTACAACAAGCTTAAGTTCATAGAAAATTTACTATTGTATTGAGTAATCGGCGTACGGGATTAGTTTTGATAATTGTTTCAGCCATTATTGGAATTATTACTGTAAGCTTGGATACTTTGCCAAAAGAGGCAATTATGCCACTTTTAGCAGTTAGTGGTATTGGTTTTGTCAGTGGTATTGTTCTGGTAAATTACAAAGCAAAACATTCCAAACGGGATAAAGGTGGATTCAAAAGAACAAACACCAAGTCTTGGGGTGCTTAATTTTCAGATACTTTAATTCTAAACTGCAACACGCTTAAGTCCATAATTGTTGTAGTAAATTTAACTTGGAAGCTGTAATGCTATCTGAATTTCTTAGAAGTTTGGGTGTTGGGTTAGGTATTCCAATTGCCGTTTTCTTTTTGTTTAGACTTCGTAAAGGCAGTTATTCTAGTGATTATAGCAGTAAATCGTTTGATACTGATCGTATTGTAATTGATAAACGAAGTATTGTTGGTTTAATCACGGGAATGCTTGCACTTTTTCCACTATTTCTATAAATCTTAATTCATAATATTACATCAATTCCCAAAAAAAGAGGAATAATTACAAATCTGTACTCAATGTTTTTAATGCAAAATTATTACAATTTGGACACCGAATTTTTTTCAATAATTCTGTATGAGTTTTGCTTGACTCTTTAGCATACGTGAAATGTTTCCCACAATCTTCACATATGCCCGGTATACCTTCCTTCAGAACCATGTCTTTCTAAATTCTGTGTTAACTTAAGCGTGTATATTCTCAGAAAATTATTTGGGTAAAAAAAGAGGAAAAGTAACCTCTAAAGTTCCTCAAAATCCTTTAAATCGTATAATTGCGTATCGATTTTTAATGCTCAAGGCAATATTCCCACCAATAAAATGCATCAATGGTCATGTTCATGCGTATACAGATAGCGAATGTCCTCAATGTCATGAATCTGCACGCGTTTCCGATGAGGATTCCTTTTGCCAAAAATGTAGCATGATTCGTCCTACCATTATAGAGACAACTACTACAAAGACTACAACCTATGAATCTAGTTTTTGTTTTTGGTGTGGCGCATTCATGTCAAAACTACGTGAAGAACCAATGGTCAACTATTGATGTAGATGGAGCAATGCGTACTGTAAGAGGGGTACGCTACTTTTTGTTATACAATTAGTTCTGATTATGAATGTGAGGAATGTGATGAATGACTCACCTTCTGAATCTGGTTGCACATAACAAATAAAAAAAAAGAGGAAAAATTCCCCTAAACTTTTGGCACAAATGCAAAGTTACCTTTGATTTTCTCAACATCTAGATGATGAATTGAATGAAAAAGAAGTGAAAAAAATTGTAAAGAGTTTAAATGATTTTATTACAACGTAGAAATCTAATTCAGAATTAAATTTTTACTTGCAAAGATATTGGTCTAAGATGAAATTGTTTTAGAATTAGATTTACACTCTCCATTAGTGTGATAACCTTTGGATACTCTGTATTGCAAATTAAATCATTTTTAATTATACTCAGATAATGTCTTATTTTTTTAACTTGTCGTAGTTTCTTTGATCTTGATGCATCCCAATTTTTTATATCACTCAGATTCGCTGAAATATCGCATAGTTTGATTAGTTTTGCATTAGATGATGATAGTTTGAGTTGTTTTACATACCCCTGCTCTCTTTTTTTCCTTGTAAGGGACATGTCTTTTGATAATGATAAAACCAAAACTGCAATTTCACTCTCAAATTGCCGAAACAAGTCCTCAAAACTAGTTTCAGTATCCTCTATGGTGTCATGTAGCCAACCAGCACAAAGTATTGCCTCATCAACTACTCCTAGTCCTTTGAGCCTACCTACTACATCCTCAAGATGTTTTGAATATGATGTAACACCGTCTTTTCTTAATTGCCCTGAATGTTTCTGTTTTGCAAGTAATTCTGCACTTTTTATTTTATCCATGTAATCTCTTTAGAATTTTATTTTCTCCTTTAGAAATGTTCTGTAAATGTGGATATTTTATTAAATATTATATGAATTAAAAAATAATATGGTTTGTGATAATTGTAAACATGAAAATGGGCAATGTGATTGTCTGTGTTGTTGCTCTATTAGTAAAATTGGATGTCCAACATGTATAATTCCTGTATTAGCATATAGAGGAATTAAAAAATTATTTAGAAAAATAAAATCATAAAATAAATTAAAACTAAATAATTTAACTAGATATTTTTTGTAATTGTTGTTCACGTTTTAATTTGTAAGCAGTCAGTCCTGCAAATCCAAAGATAACTATCAATCCAAAGTATGCTAGCACTTGACTATATTGTATTAGCACAGCTGTAACTCCTGTTCCAAGAATTCCTGGTAGTAAAGACAATGCATAGAGCCACCAACCACAACAACCTAGTGGAACAAGTGAGAAAAACGAGAAAAATGATGTTGTAGCAACACTTCCTGAATTTCCTCTAAACGCTTTTTTCTTTATTGAAAGTTTACATCCTAATAATTTGCTTTTCTCAGACAAGAAAACTTGTAATCCAATTCCAATCCCCATTCATCTACTGCGTCTCATTTTAATCCTCATAAATGATTCAAACCTCTAAGGAATTGAATCTACAATCTTTTTATGAGTACGTACTGAATTTAATGTATGGAATTAAAATCAGAAAAATCACTCAAAGAATATCTAAAAAAATTACCTGATGACACTATTATCAAATACTATCTTGATGTGGAATATTCTCCTTTCCCAATACTTGTAATTGAAGAATATACACGTAGATTCAAACGTAAAACAAAAGATCAAATTATAAAAGATCTAAAATTCCAAACTCGTCTTGCTAGAAGGAAAACTAAAGAGTTAGGTAAGATGGCAACAAAGAACAAATTTGTTCATGAGCTTACGCGTGAAAAATCTGAAGAAATTGTTAAACAAGCAAAGAAGAAAGGTTATGAGATTAGTGAATCAATTCTACAAAAAAGTGGAATGCTCAAATCTAAATTAAAAAATAGTACACAATCAAAACAAAAAAACCTTGATTTACTAGAAAAACTTGGTGCATTAAAGAAGGCAGGAATAATTTCAAACAAAGAATTCCAGGAAAAAAAGAAGAAAATCCTCTCAAAAATTTAATTTGTACCTAACTGCATCCATCTCTATCCCCCAAAAATATGCCTGAATCCACGTGGAGTTGAATCATGAATTTGTATAATCTGTATTAGATGAACAAAATCTTATTCAATTAGTATTGCTGGCTTGAATGGTCTTGCATGTCTTGCCTTACCTTTAGGATCATAAATGTCAGCATCACTTGCAGAGTACACTGTAATCTCTACACCAAATTCTTTCTTACCAATGCTTGATAATTCTGCAGAGAGAAATTCCTTCTCATCAAAGGAATCAGACTCTAGCTTCATTGCTTTAATCTCTTCAGATTCTGAATGCAAATCTTTAATCACTTTTTGGATGTAGTCAGGCATTTTTTTAGCCTCTGTAGTTTCAGGGTCAGCGATTATCTCCTTCATGACTACTCCCATGTTGTTTTCTCCCCCAACCATTATCCCAAGTACTTTACGATACACTTTGGATTTTAATTCATCAGAATTTACATAGAGTACAATTTTATTTGGAGTGATTTTTGTAACTTTGAGAATATTTACAATATCATTAATAGTTGATTGTAGTAAATTCTCAGATTGTATTGATGTAGCATCAACATCATCTTGCGAATAAGCTGGCCAATCTGATTTTGACACTGAACCATCACCGCCAAGCTGTTCCCACATTTCCTCAGCTATGTGTGGTGCAAATGGAGATAACATTGCAACTCGTGCAGAATTTATTTTGTATAATATTCCTGAAACATTCTCTCTGCCTTTAGCTTGCACTCTTTTGTTATACCAACTCAAGTCTGATTCAAATGAAAATAGTATGTCATGGAGTGCTTCACGTAATCTCATTTTCTCAATTGATTCTGTAACTTGAGCAATCATCCTCTGAGATTTTGATAAAATCCATTTATCTTCAGCCTCCAAGCCTGAAATCGGATCATTTTTGAGCCTAGAGCACTCATCTAACAGTGATAACAGCTTGCTTTGAATTCCAATAACTGACTCCATGTTAAAATCAGCATCTTGGAGTAGTTCTGCTGATGATATTATAGCTAATCTAATTGGGTCCGCCCCATGTTCTCTAATTGCTGAACGAAGTGGAATAATATTTCCCATACTCTTACTCATTTTAGCTCCATCCATCATTACTGAACCATTAACTACAATTTCTTTTGGCCATAATTTTTTCTCAAATATTGCTACATGGTTTAACACAAAAAATGACAAGTGGTTCTGCACCAAGTCTCTACCTGAATGTCTTGAATCAACTGGGTAAAAGTAATTGAATTCTTTTTTCAATGTTTCAATGACATCCTCTGCAAGCTTGGATGTACTAGCAGCTTTATTCACATCTCCTTTGTCAAGTAAAATATAATCAAACAATTCATGTGTCAGATTCTCAGGTGTTACAGTTCCATCATTTACAAATCGTGATATGGTATAGTATGCCATGTAGATTACTGAATCTGAGAGTGATTCAACAATCCAATCTTTATCCCATGGTAGTTTTGTACCCAACCCTTGTTGTCTTGCACATGCTCGCTCATGTAACCAATCAATTACTTCTTTGAATTCTGTTTTGATGTTATTTGGTAGAATATTCATCTCATCAAAGCAATTGCGAGCTTGCACCTTCCACTCCTCATCACCGTAATTCAAAAACCATTGATTATTCAAAATCTTCACAACACATAGAGTTCCACAACGACAATGTACTGGTGCATTCTCAAGGACAGGGAATTTTTCTAAATGTTTATTCTCTGCTAACCAATCTCGTACTTTATCTCGGCCAAACTTTACTTTTTCATTATTGAAATCTCCACATCGCTCATTTAATTTTCCATCAGTAAACTCTTTGAGGTATAATTCTTTGGTAGCTTCTTCTAATTTTTCATCTGACTGATGAGTCACACCCAACTTTTCACAAATCTGCTGAGCTGGGAATTTGTCATATCCTTCTGTAACTATGATTGAGATTGGCTCAATTTTTACGGCTAGTTCATGCCCTTTAGCCTTCAAATCTAAGAGTGCTTGGTAGTCTTTTGGTGCGTGGCCAGGCACTGACATTACAAGACCAGTCCCCATTCCAGGCTCTACGAAATCTGCAGGTAATATTGGAATGTCTCGTCCATCATGAGTTTTTGCATATTTCCCAATGATGTCTGTCCCTGCAATATCGCCATCCTCTGTTATTACTTTATCAAAGAATTGTAACTTGTATGCACATTCTTTAGATACTATCCATCGCTCTCCATCAACTGTTAATTTTTTGTAAATTGTATTTGGATTAACCCACAAGTTTGTCACACCAAAGATTGTTTCAGGACGTAACGTTGTAACTGGGAAAATAAATTCACCAAAGACAAACTTTACCAAGAAATTCTTATCATCAATCTTTGGTTCAACATCCCCCATTGTATCGTGTTGGGACACTGGATTACTATCATTAGGACACCAACCAACTGGATGACTCCCCTGAATTATTTTTCCATTCTCTTTGAGTGTGGTAATTTGCCATTCAATAAATTTCTGATAACCCGGAACTATGGTGGTAAACTCTCGACGCCAATCAATGGAGTAACCCATCTCAATCATGCCAGACTTTATCTCTTCATGAAAATAGTCTGCAATTTTTATTGGCTCAACAAATGTTTTAATTGCGTCTTCAGGAACTTTGTATACATTTCTCAATCCATCAAGAATTTCTCTCTCTCCTGCTTGAATTCGTTTTGCCATCCCTAATACTGGAGTTCCAGTATAATGGAATCCCATTGGGAATAACACATTGTATCCTTTCATTCGATAATACCTTGCATGAACATCAGCTAGTGTGTATGTTCTGCCATGTCCGATATGTTGCGGAGAATTTGGATATGGATAAGCTACTGTAATGAATTTTTTTGGTTTCTCATTTGGATTTGTTTCAAAGTCTTTTGATTCATTCCATACTTTACGCCATTTTGTTTCTATTTCATTCCAGTTAATTGTCATAGTATCATCCTAAAATCATTGATTTTGCTTTGGCTATTGCCTGCTCTTTTTTAGATGTGTCTTTTCCTCCACCTTGAGCAAATTTAGAATCTCCACCTCCAGAACCACCCAAAATAGTTGAGATTTCACGAGCAATCGTGCCTGCATCAACGCCTGATTTCGTACCTGCAAATATCATTACTCTAATTGTTGGACCTGCCTCAAAAATTCCACAATAGGCTGCAGTATCGTCTTTTCCAACTAGCTTCTTTCCAAAGTTTTGATGGAAATAATCATCATAAGACTCATCAGCAGTAAAACACAATTTGTTACTCACAGAAATTTTTCCAATATCTCCAGAGTTTCCAGCTAACACTTCATCAAGTAGTATGGGAATTAGATCACGCGATTTTTGTTTATTTTCCTCTCTAATATTTTCTTTGAGTTGTTTTTGTGCAGACTCTTCAGCATTTTTTACTTGCAATACTTTTTGTTGCTCAACGTATGCAGTAGCTGTTGGTCCTGATACAAACTCTAAACGAACTACACCATCTTGAATTCGTTTAGTCTTTGTAATTTTAATTAGTTCTATATCGCCTGTTGTTTTTACATGTGTACCACCACATGCCTCAATGTCTTTATCAGCAATTGATACTATCCTAACTGACTTTACTGGAACTACACCGCCCTGATAAATTCTAAATCCATATTTCTGTTCTGCAGTTCCTCTATCATAGTAATCAATTGAGACAGGAATATTTTCTTGCACCATTTGGTTAGCTGCATCCTCAATCTGTTGTACTTGGGAATCAGTTAATGATGAATGATGTGTAATATCCAACCTTGCATGATCTACATCTTTGAATGCAGAGTGTTGCCAAATCCATGAACCAAGAATCTTTCGTGATGATGTGTTTAGTATGTGAGTACTTGTGTGGTTTTTTGTAATGTTTGCACGTCTAGTTACATCAACAAAACATGTTACTAAATCTCCTTCTTTTGGAATCACACCTTCAAGCTCGTGCAAAATAATTCCTCCGTGTTTATTCACATCAATTACTTTACTACCTGCTATGGTACCAAAGTCTGGTTCTTGTCCTCCACCTCGTGCGTAAAATGATGTCCTATCAAGCACAACTCCTTTCTCAAAGACTTTGAGGACTTTGGCTTCAAACTTCATTGGGTCATCTTTGTAAAATAGCATTTCAGTTTCTGCTATTCCCTCTAACTCTAATTGCACCATTGGTTTTTTCTTATCTGACTGGTGCAAATCAGATAGTTTTGCATAAAATGATGAGGGGATTTCAGTAATTGCATCAACTTCCTTGAGGTATTCAGGTGTAATTCCATCTGATTCGTATAGTGTGATTAATTCATCCACTGTTGGTACTCCTTTACCTCGAATCTTTTCAGCCTTTTTCTTCATGTGGATTTTTGATTCCTCATATCTGCCTGATTCAATTTTTAGAATTTCTTTAACGTCTCCTCTTTTCTCATCAAGTTCTGGATACGTATCTTTCAAATAATCAATGTGTGCATCAATTAACTCATCAATGTCTAATTTCAAATTAAGACGATTAATTGTTCCATTGATTCGTCTCAACATCATTCGCAAGTTATACCCACCACCAACATTACTTGGCAATGCGCCATCAGCAATTGCAAATATCAAAGTTCTCAAATGATCAGCAATTAGATAAACTCCTTCTAGTGGTGTTATCATGTTTGATAATTGTGAATCAGTAACTCCTGCAGCCTTTATCGCATGACGTCTAACCACATTTAGATCATCAAACTTGTCAATGACTCGGGCAATTTCTGTAAAGTATTTTCTCAACACATTAGAATCTGAATCAATTCCAACTTTTTCAAATAACATTTGGTTAATTGGACCAAAACAGCAATCATAGGCTGTAGGTGTTCCATTTGTAATCCATGCAAATCTCTCAAGCCCTGCACCCATGTCAATCACTCTCTGGTCAAGTGTAGTGTGCTGACCTAACTCCCCTTGAAATTCAGTAAACACTGCATTACCAAGCTCTAATCCTTGTACAAAATATTCTAGTGATGGACCAAACGAGCCGCCACCAGCCCAAACATCCTCAACAAAAACTACTTCTTCTTTTTTAATTCCAAATTGTTCTGTTAGTAATCTATAATCCAAATCAACACATTCATCTTTCCAGTATCCGCCCAAATCAGGAACACTGTGTTGTCCTATCATGCAAAAAGATGAAAAGTGTCTACCTGTAACTCCAACATTTTCTAAATCCTTGAATCGCAAACATGTCTGTGGTACTATCAGTGGATTTGCAGGAAACTCAAAGACTACCTTACTACCCATTATTCTTTGAAAGTCAACTATTGATGCAATTGTAAAATACAAGTCATCACGCCATCGACAAACCACAGGATACCTGCTCACTGATGTGTGATTGTTTTTAACAAAAAATTCTTCTACTTGCTTCCAAGCTTGGGTATAATCAAATCGTTTTGTTGTAGGTGGGTCTCCAATGAATGAATACGTATCAGTCCCATCATCAGGACACAAGTCTCTATCAGCGTTGAGTGTCCAAAAGAATCTGCCACATTTTGTGCATGCTTTTCTAGTGAATCCTTGTTCTGCGAATAGTTTGACATTGTAATATTTGTCAGGGTCTGATGAGAATTCTTTTAGAATCTGATTTTTATCCAATGTTGGTGACTCTAATTCCCTGATATTAAGAATTAACGCTAGGATGGTCTTTAAGAAAACTATGCTCAATTTTTCGGTAAAGAATCACCACTTAATCATAGATTAAATAGAATATCCTTTTCAGATTACTCATGTTTGGGAAAAAACCAGAACTCTCTATAGGAACAAATGTTTTCTCTACTAAAAAAAATGGAGAATTTTTTGACTTTATCTTTGGAACCGTTACAGGTATTGAGGATAATAAAGTTGGAATTAATGGCATTATTGTTAATCCCGTAGGCCTCAAAAACAAACTTGCTCAAGGAAAGACTGGTGAGCGTTCCCGAGAAATTTTACAATACCCAACTCCTGATAATGTTGTATTAGCTTTAGTGTATAGAGTGGAGCATGAAAATTATACAGGAATTCTTGATCTTGATAAAGACAAGTGCGATCTAATCCCACCACAAGTCTATGGAATGCTTGATGGATGGATTCGAGAATCAATACCTGAATTCATCAATTCAGTTCTATCATTACCTGTAGGAGATAAACAAGATGAAGCAAAACGAATTTTAAAAAATAGAATGGACACTCTAACTGATAAACATCTCAAAAGAACTCTCTACGCTGTTTGTAGAAGTCTGAAAATTTTAAACTAAAATTCAAATTTCTAGGCATAATTTCTCCATAGTTTTATATTATGCCCCAAGAAAATCTCGATACAATGGAATATGTTTACGCTGCTTTACTTCTTCACAAGCTAGGAAAAAACGTTGATGAGGCAAACCTCAGTTCAGTTGTTAAAGCATCTGGCGCTGAAGTTAATGAAGCCCAAGTTAAATCTCTAGTTGCAGCATTAGCCGATATTAATATCGATGATGCAGTTAAAGCCGCACCTGTAGCAGTTGCAGTAGCAGATGCACCAGCAGCCGGTGGAGAAGCAAAAGAAGAAAAGAAAGAAGAGCCAAAGAACGAAGAAGCAGCCATGGAAGGTTTGTCTTCACTATTTGGCTAAGCGCTTTTACTTTTTTTCAATTTAATTTTCTAAATACAAATAGATTTACTCCTTCCCAACCATAATCTACAAAGCAACCTAGATCATTTTTAGAAAGTACATTTTTGTTAATACATTCATTGAGAAATTGTAATGAACTTACTGCCCCTGTATTTCCTGTTTTTCTCATCAAGTCATAACTGAGTTTAATTTTTGTCTTATTGATTTGGCATTTTTCTGAAACATAGTCTACAAATTTATTTCCTGCAGTATGCATTCCCCATATCTTTATTTTTTTAAAGTCATTTGGAATTTTTCTGCGTAATTCTTTGATGTTTTGTGCTGAAAGATTGGCAACCCCCTCTCGGAGTTTTTTTGGTTCTAGCTTCATATCAAAAATTATTCTATATTTTTTATCTGGAGACATTTTAATTGTAGCCTTTTTTTCTATGTTTTTTGTATCCTTTAGATTGAGAATTGATTTTGAATCAATGTGAATTTGTGCATTTTTTGTCTTTTTTTGTGTAATAATTGTCGATGCTGCACAATCACTAAAAATCAAAAAATAGATTAAATTATAAAAATTTGTTTTATCTTTTTTTGTGATATGTTTTATCTGCTTTATTCTATCTAAAAACCATGGAGTATAATGAGTACCAATCATTACAAATGCATCATCTTTTTTGTTCATCAAAAAGTAACCCATAGAATTTAGTATTGATTCTGAAAATGCAGAACATGCTAATCCTTGAAAGTTTTGTGTTCTGATATCTTCTCTAAATGATAGTTTTGGAATTAATTCAACTGTTGGTGATGGATCTAGATACTGTTGGTTATCGTTAATTGTGATGAATAATCCTATTTTTTTAGGATTGACTCTCCGTAGAGATTTTTTTGCATTATGGTAATACATTTCATTTAGACTAACATCTGATTCAACAAAATCACCTTTCTCAAAATCAATCTTTGAGAAATCATATGATTTGTAGACGTACTCTATTCCTAACTCATTTTTTACGTATTCTCTAACATCTTTGTCTATCTTTTTCTTTAGAAAATCATCGACAATCTCTGATATTGAATAACGGAATTTAGATCTTGTAAATACAATATTTGATAGATAAGCTGATGGCATTCTATTGAATGCTTTTCAGCAATTTATCAAGTTTCTCAAAAAATTCATCAGTGTATTTGTGCTCAGGTAGGTCAAATCCTAAAATTATCGTTTTTAATTCTGTACTCTCCATCATTTTGATGATTTTCTCTTTACACTCATCTACAGAACCTGATATGACTAGTTCATCAAGCAATTTGTCCCCTACATGTTGTGCAGCTTCTTTTAATCCCCCTTTATCAAACGCATTCTTTATTTTTTTTACATCTTCTTGAAAACCCGCATCAACTAGTGGGATTGCATAAAATTCATTTGCACCAATATATCCTGCCAATGTCATTTTTGCTTGATTATAATCTTCTGCAAAATATGTGGGAATAATTGAAATCACATTAAATTCCTCTTTTGGTTTTTTTACAGATTTTAATGTAGATTCAATCAGCTTTAGATGATTTAAAATTTGATCTCTTGGTTTTAAAAAAAATATCACACCATCTACGTTCTCAGCTGCCTGTTTGGTAGTTTTTTCACCAACTGCCGCCCAATAAATTGGTCCTGAATATTTTGATTTTATAAAATTAGTATAATCCCTTAGTCTTGAGAGTGGTTTTTTAAATTCCATTTTCCATAATTTCTCAATAATTATTGGTGCACTAGTACCAATCCCTAAGACAAATTTTCCATTAGTTTTTTTAAAAATCTGGTTTGCATAATTGGTAATTTCATCCTGTGATCTTGAAAATACGTTAATTATTCCTGTACCAAGTTTTACATGATTTACTTTATCACTGATTTCTGATAGTACATCCAATGCATTTACTCCAAAAAATTCTGGATGTGTTTCTGGCACCAAAAAATATTCTACAGAATTCTTATCTGCAATCTGAGCTGCTCTAATTATTGCATCCCTTTTAGCCCTTATTCCAAGCTCAATACCGATTTCTGTCACAAAATTCCTACGGATTTTCCTCTAGTATAAAATCTTAGGAAGTATGGGTGTTTTTTCCATCTAAACTTCTCAGTGCATCAACGAAAGCCTCTGGAAGTGTTGGATGAGCATGAATTGTTTGAATCACATCTTTTGGTTTTAGTTTTAATTTAATTGCCAATGTTGCCTCTGCAATTATTTCACTTGCATGTGCACCGACAATTATTGTACCTTGTAAAATTCCATTTTCCTCAAAAACCTTGACAAACCCACGCGTATCTCCCAAACAATTAGCTTTTGCATTCACTATCATGGAAATCTCTTTTGAATTTCCTTTACATTTTCCAACAATTGCAACTTCAGGATATGTGAATATACAAAATGGAACTGTAGAATAGTCCATAGTTTTATTTTCACCCAAAATATTTTGTGCTGCAATTTCTCCTTGGTATGATGCTACGTGGGCAAGCTCATATTTTCCTGTAATGTCACCTATTGCATAAATATTTGATAGATTTGTTTGCATGTGATCATTTACTATAATTCCATCATCATTCCAAGTAATTCCTAATTTGTCAAGCTCTTCGGTGTTAAAGTTAGGCACTCTTCCAGTACTAATTAGAATTTTTTCAGGATTTATTTCATTTTCATTTATCATCACTTTTCCATCTGAAATCTTCATTGAGGATTTAGTCATTACAGAAATTCCATCTAGTTTCATGTATTTCTCAATTGCAGTCCCTACTTCTTTTGGTAGACCTGGTAACAATGAATCCTCCATTTCAACTAACCAAATTTTACATCCTAGTGCATTGAGAATAGATGCAAACTCGCATCCACTATATCCTCCACCCACAATTAAAATAGATTCAGGAAGATTTTCTAATTCAAAAATAGAGTCAGTTGATAGAATTTTTCCAACTAAATTCTCTGCATGAAAATCTTTAGGTTTACTTCCAGTAGCTAAAACAATATTTTCTGTATCCAAAGTTCTATCATTTACTATGACTTTATTTTGAGATTCAATTTTTGCGTGACCTTTTATCACCTCTATTTCATTTTCTTTAAGGAGATAGCTTATTCCTGATGCTAGTTTTGCTACAGTTGATTTCATTTTTGCATTCAAAACAGAATAATCGATCTCAACATTACTGTTAATGCCAAATTTTTTAGCTGATTTTGCTTTTCTTACAATATCCCCCATTGAATGAAGATATTTTGTTGGAATACAGCCTTTATGAGTACATGTGCCCCCTAAACCCTCTTTTTCAATTACACAAACCTTTGCACCCTGCTTTGCTAGGCTAATGGCGCAAACATAACCTGCAGGACCAGCTCCGATAATTACTGCATCATACATTGAACTTGGTGTCATTCATACGGCAATAAATTTTGCCAAGGTCATCTTTTCAATAACCAATTATTAGTTGAGAATTTTTCATCTGCCAATTTTTGACAGGATTTTAGTTCTTCCTGATTTAGGTTATAAGAAACAAGTTTGCATCCAAAAACATCACTAGTACTGTCTTTTAGAGCCTCAGAAACCTGCTCAAATGTTTTTGAAATACCTACAACTCTATCTTTCACATCTGAAATTTTTTTATCACTAATCTTCTCTATTGGGACACTTAGTAAGGAAAACATTTTTTCAAAATCTACTTTTAATAAAATAGTTCCATGTTGAAGTAGTGTATTGTTTTTTCTGGTTTGTGCATTTCCACAAACTTTCTTTTCATTGACTGTGACATCATTTAATGGTGAAAACTTTGCATCAAGTCCAAGTTTTTTTAATGCTTGAATTACTATTTCACTAATTTCTTTGTATGATTCTAAAATACTCTGAGGAAAATTCTTTGTAACAAACGAGTATGTCAACTCCATATCATGAAATACTGCACCACCTCCAGTTATTCTTCTAACCACATCGATATTTTGTTCTAAACATTTTTTGTAATTGATATCATCTGTGCTTTGAAAATACCCGATTGAAATACAAGGCTTTGACCATCCATAAATTCTTAACACAGGATCACTGCAATTGTAAAGTAAAAACTCATCAATTGCCATGTTTAATGATCCAATGTTATCTCCACTCTCTAAAACTCTAATTTTCTCAAATTTCATTTTCTATCATCACATGTTTTAAGAATAATATCTGTTAGCGAATCTATTTCAAATCCAAAAAATTCAGAGTTTTCTAAAATCAATTGAATTTTATTTTTCAAATATTGTTTTTCTAATTTGATTCCACATAGTCCATACTCTAATTTCTCAATTACTTCTTCAGGATGAATAAAAAAATCCCCTGTAATTTTTATTGAATGAATTAATTGTGATTCTTGATTATATGACATGTTGATTTTTACAATTTTTCCTAGTTTTGATGTAGATGATACTGAAATAATTTTATCTATGTCTGAATCCAATCTATGATTCCTTTGGTATCCATCGTAGATTCAATTGTCGTGCAGCCTTTACCTCATCTAGTCTCCCAGGCGTAGTATAAGGGGCATTTTTGACTAATTCAGGCTCTTCTTTTAGTTCTTTGATGATTGTTTTTAGAACTTTGGCATACTCATCTAGTGTCTCCTTACTTTCAGTCTCTGTTGGCTCAATCATTAGGGCCTCTTTGACAATTAATGGAAAGTAAATTGTTGGTGCATGAAAACCATAGTCTATAATTCTTTTTGCAATGTTTATGGTGCTTTTTTCACCAAATTTTTTAGCAGATATGACAAATTCATGTGCACATCGTCTATCATATGGTACATCAAAGTCTTCTTTAAGCAAACAAAGAAGATAGTTTGCATTTAAAACTGCAATCTTTGAAATTTTTTCAATATTAATTCCCCAAGATTTAATGTATGCTAGTGCACGTACAATAATTCCAAAGTTTCCATAAAATGAATGTAATTTACCAATAGTTTTTTCATTCTTTGAATCAAAAATAAATTTCCCATTTTCTTTTTTAATTCTTGGAACTGGTAGATAGTCTTCAAGAAATGATTTCACACCTAATGATCCCCCTCCTGGCCCTCCTCCCCCATGTGGAGTTGAAAATGTTTTGTGCAAGTTTAGATGCATCATATCAAATCCTTGATCAGCTGGTTTACTAATTCCTAAAAGGGCATTCATGTTTGCACCATCACAATACATTAGTGCACCATTTTCTTTTGCAATATTTTTAATCTCTGATAAATTTTCTTCATATAATCCTAATGTGTTTGGATTTGTAATCATTACAACTGCAACATCTTTTCCTATTGCTTTTTTGAATTCATCAATATCCATGTTTCCTCGTTTGTCAGTTGGAATGGTAACTGTTTGGAATTTACACATTGCAGCAGTTGCAGGATTTGTTCCATGTGCAGAATCTGGAATAATAATTTTAGTTCTGGGTTCATTTTTTTCTGCAAAATATTTTTTGGCAATCATTACTCCAAGTAATTCTGATTGTGAGCCAGCAGCTGGTTGAAGAGAAAAGGCATCCATGCCTGTAATTTCTTTAAGAATCTCTTCTAATTCCCAAATTACTTCAAGGGCACCTTGGGCGTGACTTGCAGGCGTGTGGGGGTGAATATTTGCAAATCCTGGTAGTTTTGCAATGTCCTCATTTACCCTTGGATTGTATTTCATAGTGCATGAACCAAGGGGGTAGAAATTAGTATCAATTCCATAATTTTTTCTTGATAATTCAGTATAGTGTCTGATAATTTGAACTTCATTGACATTACATAATGGAAGAGATTCTCTTTTTAGTTCATCAGGTAAATCTACATCTTTTTCTTGAGCAGTATACTTTGTGTTTGCTTGGTTATAATTAAAAATTAATTTCATGTACTCACCATTGAAATATACGAATCAATGTCTTGAAGTGAATTTTTTTCAGTACAAGATATCAATAGTTTATTGTCTCCAAGATCTATTCCACCTAAAATATTGCATTCCATCAAATCTGCAATTATTTTTTCAGTTGGTTTTGGGGATTTTACTAAAAATTCATTGTAAAATGGATTCGTGTTGATTAACTCAAAACTATTCTTCTTTAATTTTTCTTGTAAAATGTGTGCTCTATGATATGATGCTCTAGCTACGTTTTGCAGTCCTGATTTTCCTAGTAATGCTAAGTAAATTGTTGCAGTTAAAGCTAACAATGTCTGGTTTGTTGTAATATTACTTGTAGCCCGCTCTCTTCTGATGAATTGCTCTCTTGCTTGCAGTGTTAAAACAAAACCTTCATTACCTTTCTCATCTGTAGTCATTCCTACTATTCTTCCAGGTAATTTTTTAGTCAAAAATTCCTTTACTGCAATATATCCCAGATAGGGACCTCCAAAACTTTTTGGAATCCCAAAAGATTGACCTTCCCCTACAACAATGTCTGCTCCAAACTCACCCGGTGTTTTTATTATTGCCAAAGATGTTGCATCAGAAATACAATTTATGAAAAGTGCTTTATTTTGATGAGCTTTTTCAATTAATCCTTGTGGGTTTTTGATATTTCCAAAAAAATCCGGAGTCTGAGAAATCACACATGCAGTGTTTTCATCAATTGAGTTTGTTATGGATAGTTCTGTCCCATCACAATATGTTTGCAGAACTTTGAGATAATTTGGATTAAGTCCATCATCTACAAAAATACCTTTTCGTTTTGTATGTGCACTGGATAGTAAGGCTGCTTCTGCTAAGGCTGATGCACCATCATACAGTGATGCATTTGAGACATCCATGCCTGTAAGTAGGCATATGAATGACTGAAATTCGTATAATACCTGCAAAACTCCTTGACTGGCCTCTGGCTGGTATGGTGTGTATGATGTGAGAAATTCTCCTCTTGATACTAGATGATTGATAACTGCTGGAATGTAATGATCATACGAGCCTCCACCTGCAAAATATTTCATGGGTGAATTTTTTTCTGATATAGAAGTCATGTAAGATACTAGGTCCATTTCACTTAGTGGCTCATCAAGATTTAGTTCAGAAAGTCTTGGTTTAAATTCTGAAACCAATTCATCTAATGTTGAGCATCCCACAACTGAAAGCATTTTAGAAATATGCTCTTTTGTATGTGGAATAAAGTTCATTGTTTATTCCTTATTTTGACCTACTAGTTTGTCATATTGTTCTTTAGAAAGTAATGAATCTAATTGTTCAGGATTGCTTGGTTTAATTTTCGTAATCCACCCTTCCTCATATGGTGATTGATTTATCAATTCAGGATGCTCTGACAATTTTTCATTAATCTCAATTATTTCCCCATCTATTGGACAGTAGATATCTGATGACGCTTTTACTGAATCAATTATTGCCATGACATCATTTTGCTTAAATGAACTTGCGACTTGAGGGAATTCAATTGATACTATATCTCCTAGTTGATCTTGTGCAAAATCTGTAATGCCTACAATTACATTTTGATCGCTAATTTCAATCCACTCATGTTCTTTGGTAAATTTTCTCTCTGTCACAGGGAAGACTGAAATTACCTCGTTAAAAAAAGTTGTTTTATTTTTTATAAAATCTAGTTGATACTATCTTTCCACTATAATATTTATCACCGATACCGATCTTAATTTCTTTCTCAATTGGATACTCTAAAGGAACAAAACAATATCCAATTGGTTTGCCAAGTGTGGGGGAAAAGCTACCTGATGTAACAACTCCTATCTCTTTTCCTTCATCAAATATTTTGTTACCTTTTCTTGCAACTCTTTTTGTTTCATTAATTTCAAAACCCCTCATTTTTTTCTCAACTTTTTTTTGCTTTAGTGCTGACTTTCCAATAAACTCTGTCTCAAATTTAACGGTCCATTTTAGTGGAGCCTCAAGTGGTGTGATTGTTTCATCAATATCATTTCCATATAGCATCAATCCAGCTTCTAGTCTAAGCGTATCTCGTGCACCTAAACCGATGGGTTTTATTCCATATTTTGAGCCTGTTTCCAATAATTTATCCCAAATCTGAGTTTGTTTTGAATCAAAAAATATCTCAAATCCATCCTCTCCAGTATAACCCGTTCTTGAAATGATGCACTCAACTCCATAAAGTTTTGATTCAAGTAAATGAAATGCTTTAAGATTTTCAATCTCCTCAACTCCTACATCACTTAGAATATTTTCTGCTTTTGGTCCTTGTAATGCTAAGAGTGCAAAATCATTTGTAACATTTTGAATTTCACATGATTTAACATTGTTTGTGATCCATTCAAAATCTTTTTTGATGTTTGATGAATTTACAACAATTACAAATTCATTTGAATTGATTTTACTAATTATGATGTCATCTATTATTCCACCTTCTTCATTACACATTGGTGAATAGATCGATTGCTTGTCACTAATTTTTGAAATATCATTTGTTATCAAATTTTGTATTTGTGATTCAACATCTCCACTGATTTTGAATTTACCCATATGTGAAACATCAAACAATCCAACGTTTTCTCTAACATTTTTGTGCTCATCAATAATTCCAGAATATTGTATTGGCATCTCCCATCCGTGAAAGTCAACCATTTTTGCTTTTAGTTCTAAATGATTTTTAAAAAATGGTGATCGCACATTAAATAAAATGTTATTATTCGTTATATGTTCATTGAATCGATGAGCTTAATTCGACCTAGTTGGCTAAAAATGAAAATTCCTTCAGGTGAAAATTATGTTAAAGTAAAAAAGACCATACAAAAATATAATCTTCACACTGTCTGTGAAGAGGCATTATGTCCTAATGTTTCAGAATGTTGGGATTCAGGTACTGCAACAATAATGATTATGGGTGATGTATGTTCACGTGGGTGTAAATTCTGTAATGTATCTACTGGAAAACCCTTTGAATTGGATACTGAGGAGCCACAAAATGTAGCCCAAGCAATTAAGGATTGGAATCTTCGTTATGTTGTAATCACCTCTGTTTGCAGAGATGATCTTTTAGATGAGGGTTCTGAGCATTTTGCCAAAACCATACAATGCATAAAATCTGAATGCCCAAATACAGTGGTAGAGTCTTTAATTCCTGATTTTAGTGGTAATGAAAAATTTATTGAAACAATAGTTAAAGTAAATCCAACTGTAATAGGTCATAATATTGAAACAGTCAAAAGACTGAGTTCTAAAGTTAGAGACACTAGAGCAAATTACAAACAATCATTGAATGTTTTAAAATATGTAAAAAAATTAAATTCTAATATTTTTACAAAATCTTCTTTAATGTTGGGGTTGGGTGAAACTGATCAAGAAATTCTACAAACTGCACAAGATCTTAGAGATATTGATGTTGATTTAATAACTCTAGGACAGTACATGCAACCATCACAGTTTCATCTTCCAGTAAAAGAGTTTGTAACTCCAGCAAAATTTTATCAACTAAAGATTGATTTAAAAAAATTAGGATTCTTACATGTAGAATCTGGCCCATTTGTTAGAAGTTCATTTAGAGCATCAGATGTAATTGAACTAATAACAAAATAATTCTTGCATAAAATATTA
>Ga0066369_10000343_pt1 | contig 20369 bp, 19 predicted proteins | sample Knorr_S7_td_Bott_FD_70972 | JGI IMG/M metagenome (GOLD analysis project Ga0066369, IMG submission 70972) | Marine microbial communities from Southern Atlantic Ocean transect - Knorr_S7_td_Bottom_ad_4513_LV_A | ecosystem: Environmental > Aquatic > Marine > Oceanic | place: Southern Atlantic... | reverse complement strand
GTTTTTTGATGTTCTTCTTCGGGTGTTCCCATCGCTGGTCTAAACTGTACAAACCCATCAGCTACTTCGGCATCTTGCCAAGCTTGGTCGTCTAAAACCGCATCAATTTTAGGAGCAACTTGAGCTCTTTTAAGGTTTAGGAATTTTTTTTCTTGTGCAAAAACAAATGTACTAAAGAGAATAAAGAGGACTAAACAAAGCAGTTTTTTCATTTTTTGATTGATTTGATGACTTGTATAGCATGAAAGACTATTTAAAATCCGTAATGTTACACTTATTGCAAAAATACAGTTTGCATAAAATGCAAAATCACAAGTAAACGTTAAATAGTTATATAAAACTGTTAATACTTTGGTAAGGAATTATGTTTGGATAAGACTAAAAATTTTGCTTAACTTTATAAACATATGACTCAACATTTTAAAACAGCTGTTTTTGCAGGAGGATGCTTTTGGTGTACCGAAGCAGTATTTAATAGAATTGAAGGTGTAAAACAAGTAATTTCTGGATATACAGGAGGTTTTATTAAAAACCCAGCATATCACGAAGTATGCGAAGGAACAACCGGACATGCCGAAGGAACAAAAATTGTTTATGACGAAAGCAAAGTTTCTTATAAAGATTTATTAGAAATTTTCTTTGCAACTCACGATCCAACCACTTTAAACAGACAAGGTAATGATGTTGGTCCGCAATATCGTTCGGCAATATTTTATACTAATGAGCAGCAAAAAGCAGAATCAGAAGCATTTATTGCTTTCTTAGAAAAAGAGCAGGTTTTTGATAACCCTATTGTTACTGAAACTACTGAATTTGAAGTATTTTATAATGCTGAAGAGAATCACCAAGATTATTATGAAAATAATAAACAGCAAGGGTATTGCCAAGTTATTATAAATCCTAAATTGAAAAAACTCGAAAAGCATTATAAAGACAAATTAAAATAATATAAGCTATGCCATATAAAAATTTTGAAGAATATTCCATGAATGTAACAGACGATGTTAAAGAGCGCTATAAAAAAATTATAGAAGATTTAGGCGAGGATTCATCTCGCAATGGTTTATTAAAAACACCAGAACGTGCAGCGAAAGCACTACAATTTTTAACACAAGGTTACCATCAGGATGCTACCGAAATATTAAAGAGTGCCATGTTTAAGGAAACGTATGATGAAATGGTTATTGTAAAGGATATTGAATTGTATTCGCTTTGCGAGCATCATATTTTACCTTTTTTTGGGAAAGCACATATTGCTTATATTCCAAATGGACACATTGTTGGTTTAAGTAAAATACCAAGAATAGTAGATGTATTTTCAAGGCGGTTACAAGTTCAGGAACGATTGACCGAACAAATTTTAGATTGCATTAATGATACACTAAAACCACTAGGTGTTGCTGTAGTTATTGAAGCATCACACATGTGTATGATGATGCGTGGTGTACAAAAACAAAACTCGGTAACAACAACTTCGGGATTTAAAGGGGCTTTTAAAAATATTGAAACACGAACAGAATTCTTAAAGCTTATTAGTCAAAAGCTTTCATAATAATTTTGAAAATCTACTGTTATCTATATCAATATTAGTGTTTTATGAATTTTAACAATATTAGTAAATTTAAAAAATTATTATTAGCATTCTATTTGATTTAACGGGTTACGGGTTATGTATCATTTATTATTCCAGGTTTTGATATTGTTCCAACATTTACATTAATCTTAATATATACTCAAGTTATTAAAAAAGATGGAGATGAATAATCAAATATTTTAAAACCTATAACTTAAACTCAAACTAAAATTTCTACCAATGTTAGGGATACCATCTATTTTTAATCTTGAAAGATGATTTATATAAACTTTGTTAGTTAAATTAGTACCAGAAATATTAATTTTTAATAGATGTTTTGATATTTTAATTTCTCCACCAAAGCCTAGGCTCAATAGATTATAACCTGATGTTTTAGTCTCAAAACCACTAATTTTGTTTTGATTAAAAGTTGTACTTAATTTAATAAATGCATAACTGTTTTTTAAATGGACACTTGAATGTTCTCCTTTCAATTTATCATAAATAAATTCAACTCTAGCGATATTATTTATTTTGTTAGCAGGAATTAATGGTAAGTAGTTTTCATTGTTTTGTTTTCCTGTTACAGTTTCAAAACTAGATTCAAAATGCAACCAATCAAGAGGATGCGGATGTATGTGTAGACCAAATTCACCTCCATATAATTTAGCATCATTTTGCTTATAAACAAAAACAGAGTTATCATCAATAATATCTCCAGTAGGAGAAATAAAGATATAATTGTCTATTTTATTATAAAAAACGTTAGCAAAAATTTCTAAATGTTCATTCTTATATTCGAAAGCTAAGTCTGTTTGAAAGTTTTGTTCGCTATTTAGATTTGGATTTCCAATCTCAAATCGGTTCGTTCCCTCATGAACACCATTTGAAGTTAACTCAGCCAAATTAGGTGCTCTAAATCCTGTGGCAAGATTTATGCGTGTTGTGATTTCTTTAAATAAATTAAACTTAATTCCAACAGCACCATTAAAACTATTAAACGTTTTATTTATATCATTTTTTACATTTATATTTCTATTATCGTATCTGGCTCCTAATTGAATATCATAATCGTCAAAATGAATATGAGATGTTGCCAATACACCAAAATCATTTGTAATTGCATCAGGGATAAGCTGTTCTATACCAAAATTTGTATTGGTTTGATTTAGTCCTTGAATTCCAACAATAGTTTCAAATTTCCCAAACCTTGGCAGATTATATTTTACATCATAGCTTAAGGTTTTGAGTTTCATATCCAAGATAGGTTTTATTTCATCCTCTCCAAATTCTTTTCGGTCATTATGAGTAAACCCTAAATTAATAGTTAAACTAGATACATCTAAAAATACAGTAGATTTTGAGCTCAACACATGATTGTTGATTTTTTGATATGGAAATAAAGGATTTTTATTTATGTTTTGAACTCCTATCTCTTCTGGAATACCTAATTTTGAAGCGTTTAGGTTATATCTGATTTCACTTTTAAATTTAGATTTTTGGTAACCAATCGCAGCTTTAAGGTCTTGTTCTTTAAACCTTGTATTAGTTACTCTAAAGCCATTGGTTTTATAATCGGAATGCTCCCCAAAACTTCCTCTAAAAATAAATTTGAATACATCACCAGAAGATTTAAAACCAGCATTAGTACTAAATCCATTTGTATTTGTGTAATAATCTGTATTTAGATCTCCTGAAGAAGTGTTTTGTGTTGCAAACTTTTCAGGATTCAAATACAAAACACCTCCTAAAGCATCACTGCCATAGAGTAGAGAAGCAGGTCCTTTAATGACTTCTACACTTTCAATTCCTGCGGTATTAATTCCTAAACCGTGTTCATCGCCAAATTGCTGATTTTCTAATCGGATACCTTGTGTATAAACAAGAACTCTGTTACTGCTCAAACCTCTAATTACGGGTTTTCCAATACTTAAACCCGTTGTAACACTTTCTACACCAGCAATATTTGTTATGCCTTCAGCAAGTGTTGTCGCTCCACTTGCTTTCATTTCGCTTACTTTAATTTGTTCCACTTTCATTACATTTTCACTTTGTAATTTATGGAAAGGTGTAGATATTATTATTTCCTCCATTTCAATAGCAGAAGCTGTTAGTGTTATGCTTAAATCTTGAATTAAAGGAATAATAATTTCTGTCGAAAGCGTTTTATAACCAATTATTGAGATTACCATTTTGTAATTTCCTGAAGGCAAATCAAGAATTATAAATTCACCTTTCTCATTAGTTATAGTTCCTTTTTCTAATTGAGGAAGATAAATATTAGCAAAGATAATAGGTGTATCAGATTCGTTTTCTTTTACAATTCCTTTAATTATATTTTGCGAATATATTGTGGTAATTGCGAGAAATAGCATGCAATTTAATAGGGTTTTCATTTTTTTAATGATTAATAAATTTAACAATAATTATGTTTGGAAAAAATAGAATTTCCGGTTTAATGTTAAATTAATTCGGGAGGCCCACGCTTAAAAAAATGTAAATTTTGTTTGTTTTCTAAAAACAGATATTGTGAAGTAATAACCTGATAATTTTCTTCTATAAATAAAAATTTAAAATCTTCAGCCGAAAAACTAAATTGAGTACGCAATTTAAATTTATAAAAATCGCAATCTAAATCAGACTTATGAAAATGTATCTTTTGGGGACTTTTGCAAACTTGATGAATATGGTCTTGGAATATATGAAAAAACTTCACAAAACTAGGCGAAAGCAACACAACAACCAAAATGATTACGCTAATCTTGTAAATTATATGTGCTCTACAAGTATTCATTTTTAGTTAACAAATCGTTTTAATCCAAATCTACGTAACATTTTCTTTTCAAAATTCCAGAAAAATTGAAATTGCCCAAAGAGCCAACCAATACACACTAACAGAATTTGGTAAAAAATGAGTCCAATAATAATATATAAAATCCAATAAATAACAGGGTTTAAATTTTCTTTTGTGATACCAATGAGTCTAATTATTGGTCTTCCAACAAAAATTGATGCTGTACCAGTTATTGAAAAAACAATAAATACTCTAATCATTTCCCACTTATAAGTTAGAACCCATTTTTTTTCTAATTTTAAAAACAGAAATAATATGAATTTCAATAATAAAAAAGATAAGATAATGGTGCTAAAAATGGTGATATAAATATTTGATTCTTTAATAAAAACTAAAGCTAATTTATATGAAGAATAAACTAAAACTGAAATACCTAAAACCGGAAAAATGAGTTGCCAATTTTGTTGAATTTCCCAGCGTTGTTTAAACTTTTGCATAATGTGTTTTAAAATGCGAAAGTAAAAAAGGAAATTCAAATTCTAGGTACAAAACCTGTTAATTGTTGTTTGTAGTGCAACTGAAAATAAATAAAATAATTATATAGCTTGTAGTTAACTTCATAACCGTAATCTATGGAAGGGTTATAATCAATACTTAATTCATATAATCTTGGGTCATATCGTTGAGGATGTAAAACACGATTGTTCCATTCGGAAACAAATAATTGATTTCTTCCTTCTAAAAATGATTGCGAATAGTAACCTTCAGGTTTTGCTGTACTTTGCAACCAGAAATTAAATCCAGGTTCAATAATGAGTATTTCATATTCAAGTTCATCATTTGCAATACGAACTGTGTCTTGAGCTTTAAGATTATCTTCTATACTAGTAGTAGTCTTTTTATATGATGTTTTGCAACTGTAAATTCCAAAACAAACGAGTAGAATTAAAAACCAATTTTTCATGTGTCTATAATTTATTGTTTTTTAACGTTCATCCCGTCCCGATAGTTATCGGGAGTTATCGGGACTGTTCGCTATTAATCATTCTCCTTGAGCGACAAACTTTTTAGCATGCTCGTTTCATTTTCAATCGTTTTCAACAAAAGATACAAAAATTGTTTCTATAAGCACTTTAAAGGGAATACTTTAACATAAAAATAGATTTTTACCCTTTTAATAAACTAATAATTTGGGAGGCCAATTCTGCACCTATTCTATCTTGAGCTTCGTTAGTAGCTGCACCAATGTGTGGAGATAATGATAATGCAGGATTCATAAGCAATTGAATTTTTGGTTTTGGTTCTTTTTCAAATACATCCAGAGCTGCTTTCTCAACTTTTCCTGAGTGTATCGCATCAACTAAAGCTATTTCGTCTATTACGCCTCCACGAGAAGCATTTACCAGAATTACGCCATCTTTCATTAATTCAAATTCAGATTTACCAATAACATATCCTTTTTGTGCAGGAACGTGCAGGCTGATAAAATCTGCTTGTTTTAAAACCTCTTTTTTTGAAATGGTCACAATGTTAAATCTTAAATTTTGCCCATCAAAAAAGTTTAATTCTAAATTAACTTCTTCAATAAATGGATCGTAAGCTATGACTTTCATTCCAGCGCCGATGGCAACTTTTGCTGTTGCCTGACCTATGCGTCCAATGCCAATAATACCAAGTGTTTTTCCTTTTAATTCAACACCTTTTGCATACGCTTTTTTAAGGTCTTTAAATTTTGTATCTCCATCTAAAGGCATATCTCTGTTCGCATTATGTAAAAAGCGAGCCATACCGTATAAATGTGCAAAAACCAATTCGGCAACAGAATGTGAAGATGCAGCAGGCGTATTGATAACGTGTAACCCTTTTTCTTTTGCGTAATCAACATCGATGTTATCCATACCAACTCCACCACGACCTATAATCTTCAGGCTTGGACAAGCATCAATTAAATCTTGTCTAACAGTAGTTGCACTTCTAACCAGAAGCACAGTAATTTGATTTTTATTTATATAATTAACTAGCTGCTCTTGAGCAACAGTAGTTGTATTTACTTCAAATCCTGCTTTTTCTAAAGCATCTATTCCACTTTGTGAAACTCCGTCGTTTGCTAATACTTTCATTTTCCTATCCTTAACCCTTTCCAAAAGAAAGGGAAATGTTTTTTTAATTAAATAATTTATTTTTTTCCACTATAGCTTGCTTCTCTTTGGAAAGGATTAAGGATGAGTTTACGCTTTTGTTTCTAATTCACTCATGATCTCTACCAATACTTGTACGCTCTCAAGAGGTAATGCATTGTACATGGATGCTCTGTAACCACCAATGCTTCTGTGACCGTTTAATCCGCTTATGCCACCTTCGCGACACATGGTGTCGAATGTTTCTTTTAAATCGTCGTTAATCAAATTAAATGTGGCATTCATAAATGACCGATCGCCTTTTGAAGCATAGCCTTTAAATAATGGGTTTAAGTCAATTTCAGAATACATTAATCGTGCTTTTATATCATTTACTTTTTCAATGGCTTGAATACCACCAAGGTTTTTTAACCATTCGAGAGTTAACATTGATGTATATACTGCAAAAACTGGAGGCGTATTATACATACTGCTTTTACTAATTTGTACTTTATAATCCATAATCGATGGAATTTTCCGAGACACTTTACCTAAAATATCTTCTTTTACTACGACTAATGTTGTTCCTGCTGGTCCCATATTTTTTTGGGCTCCAGCGTAAATTAAATCGAATTTTATAAAATCCAACTGACGAGAAAATATATCGCTACTCATATCACATATTAATGGAATTGAGCATTTTGGAAATTCTTTCATCTGTGTCCCGAAAATGGTATTGTTAGATGTACAATGAAAATAATCGTAATCTGAAGGAATATCGTATCCTTTTGGAATGTAATTGTATTTTGCTTCTTTTGAAGAAGCCACTTCATAAATATCATCATAAATTTTAGCTTCTGCAATCGCCTTATCGCTCCAGGAACCTGTATTTAAATAACCTGCTCTTTTTTCTAATAAGTTTAATGCTACCATTAAAAACTGTGTACTTGCTCCACCTTGTAAAAACAGCACTTTATAGCCTTTACCTTCAAGATTTAGAAGCTCCAACACTAATGCACGAGCTTTTTCCATGACATCGACAAAGGGTTTGCTGCGATGCGAAATTTCTAATAAGGATAAGTTGTCATCATTAAAATTAAGTACCGCTTCTGAAGCTTGTAGCAATACTTCTGGTGGCAATATGCTTGGTCCTGCGCTGAAATTATGTTTTTTCATTATAATCTTACTTTATCAGTTGAAACGATGTCCAAATTACTATGAGAATAGGAGTGAGGTTTTTATCTTCCTAAACTATCTTTAGTTAAAAGTTATTTGTTATTAAGTTATTTGGTGTTAAGAATTAAGGATGTTGACTAAATAACTATTAACTAATAACAAACTCATAGACTTACATTCCATAGTTGTTTCATTGTATTTAATTTAACAAGGTGCAAAGGTGCTAATTTATGTGATACTTTTTGTTATAAAATTCATAATTTTAAACTGTATTTTTTAGTAAAAATTCAAGGGTGTCTATACCATCAGCATAATCCCATAATTGTGGTTTTTGTGTTTGACCAAATTGTATTTCGCTATCTATGAATCCACTAGAAACGATACACTGAATTTGTTCTTTGTCTAATTCAATCTTATTTTTTAATTCATTTTCAGAATCGTAATACTCATAAAATAGTGTTGCAATAGGAGATGAATAGCTCTCGTCTTCTTTTATCATCAAGAACCCATTTTCCAACATATCGAATTCACTCATTAAATATACAGCCTTATTATAATCATAATTATTGGCATATTTTGCCTGATTAATTATAGGATGCCAATTGTACATCGCTTTAAAAAAGGCATCAAAATTATAATTTTTTGGCACAAACAGTTTTGAAACACTTCTACAACCCAAACCATAGTATCTAAAAATATCTTCGGAAAGCGCTTTAAGTTGTTCTTCGGTTTCGTTGCCTGTTAAGACAGCAACCGAATTCCTGTTTTTTCTTATAATCGATGGTTTGCCTTTAAAATAGTATTCAAAATAACGAGCAGAGTTGTTACTTCCTGTCGCAATAACCATATCAAAATCGTTTAGTTTGCCTTCAGTAAATTCGATGTTCCCTTTTAATTCTGGAGCTATGTATTCTAAATATTTTGCTAAATAGGGCAGAAGGTGTTTATCATTTGAAGATTGCTTTACTAAAACCTTGTGACCGGAAATAATAACGCTTATAAAATCATGGAAACCAACTAAAGGAATATTTCCAGCCATAATTATGGCCACTTTTTTAGGTTTAATACTATTAAACTTATAGTTCTCTAACCATTGATTAATATTGCTTTCTGTCAATAGATTAGACCAACCTTCAATTGCAAAAAGTACATTTTCTTTAGTAAACCAGCCATTATGTTCTTCAGCCAATTTTATTTGATGTTTAAATCCATCAAAAAACAAATCATTACAGGCAATATTATCCTTTTTTTGGATAACATTATTTGAAAATTGACTTAAAAAATATCCTAATTTTACAAAAGTGTTAATTCTTTGCTCTAAATTCATGCTTTACTTGGTTATGAATCGTATTGGTTTTATTTTTGCGCCATATCTTTGTCTTGGCTTCGATGTATAAGGATGCAAAGTTAGAAAAAGAAATATTATGGCAATTATTATAACAGACGAATGTATTAACTGTGGTGCTTGTGAGCCAGAATGCCCAAATACAGCTATTTATGAAGGTGCTGACGATTGGCGTTATAAAGATGGAACCAGTTTAAAAGGCAATGTGGTTTTAACCAACGGAAATACTGTTGATGCAGACGAAGCCCAAGAACCAATAAGTGACGAATTATATTATATAGTTCCCGATAAATGTACCGAATGTCAAGGATTTCATGAAGAACCACAATGTGCAGCTGTGTGTCCTGTGGATTGCTGTATTCTTGACGAAGATGTTGTTGAAACCGAAGAAGAACTGTTAGGAAAACAACGTTTTATGCATCCTGAGGATTAATTTTCGGTAGCATCAAACATTTTAAGTTCTTCTGTTGGAGCTAAAGTTTCATTACTTCCCCAAATTTTTGCATCATATTTTCGTTGCTTTTGGTAAGGTACTATTTTTACTTCCTTAATAGTATTAAATTAGGCATCTGTAATTTCAGTTGTGCTTGTTAGTAATAACTCTTCTATATTTCTTGCAACACCTTCAATTTTAAAATTGAAAAGTGTCTTATTCTTTGCGCTGCTATTCTCAATAAATTTTATAGGCCTACTTACATAAAAGTAACTTCCTGTTTCATGTCTTATGTAGCGAGGTTGGTACCAGTTGCTTTCATTCTTTTTAAAAATGATGGTTCCTCTACTAACTTTTTCAATAAACTTTACACCAAGAATTAAACGTAAATTAAGTTTACTGCCACGTTTCCCTTTTGAATAACTGTAATCTGTTTTTAAAACCGCATAGTCGTCATGAGTTATATGCAAAGTTCCTTCATATTTTGACTTTGCTCTATTTGGTTTAAAATGAATAGCATAAACCATTTCATCATTATAAAATGATACATTTTGAAGTGAATATGAATAATTATCAGCATCTAAAATTTTTCGTAATAAACTTTGAGTATTTGGTCGTGTATCATTGAGCAAGTTATGAGCATCACTTTTAAGGTTTTTTATTTTAAATTCTTGCTTGTTGTCTTTAGAATTGTTATTGTTTGCAAGAGATAAAGAATCTTCAATTTTAAATAAGCCAGTTTTAAGTTTATAAGTAAGTGTAGTGTCCAGATATTTTAAAACAATATTTTGCGCTTTTTCTTGAATATTTTCTAACGAAAAGTCCTTCTTAGCATTAATAATTTGAGTTGCTTTTTCTACTCGAAGTTTTGAAGAATCCTTATCCTTAATACTTAATTCTCCTATAAAATCAGTGAAGTGAACAAAATTACTCGTCATTATGTTGTTTGTCATAGTTTTAAGGCTATTGTTGGCATCGATTAGTTGTTTTTTCTTAACATGAGAGGTTTTCTTTATTTCAAAATCCAAATTATCAAAATCCATATAAGAAGTTTCTCGATAAAATAGTTTGTGTTGAATATATTCAGTTTTATAATTTTTTGAAAGATTTCTAACAACTCTGGCAATTATAGAATCTGCATTTGGTTTAGAGCTACTTAAATACACCGTATTTAGCTCGTTTATTGACGGTTCCAGTTCTATTAAATAGTTGTTGTTTGTAACTTGTTCTATCGTAAAAGTATGTTTTTTATAACCTAATGAAGAAATAGTTATTTGGATTATATGATTGTTTTCCAACTCTATATTAAACACACCTTCCTCGTTTGTAATAACACCTTTATATTCTTCAGTTTGTACAGCAGCATAAGGAACTGGTAGCTTAGTAGATTTGTCAATGACTTTTGCTGAAAAGCTTTGCGCATTTACATTAATTGTAAACAGGAATAGTGTAAATCCTAAAATAGATTTAAACATAGTTGAGGTTTTTAATTGAAGACGAATAGTTGTTAAATTTGTTACAATATTGCAGTTATAATCTTATTCTTCTCTTTTGTTCTTTCTGATTATGGGTATAATTTATGACTTAGTAAACTTAAGATGTATAAAAATAATTGCTCAATTTTGGACTTAACCAAAGATAATTGCAAGTTTACTAGGTCTGAATTACCTACGGAAATTCCTCGCATGTAAACCCGCAACTATTCTTATACGAGACCGATAAGCGTAACTCCAAATATCCATAAAACAATTTTTAAAACCCTTATTATTATAAATTTCTAATTACTTACATTTGCAGCCTTAAAATGGATTCTCACTTTCGTGGGAATAAAAACAAGTTTTTCAATGAAGGCCGGAATTGTAGGATTACCAAACGTAGGGAAATCAACCTTATTTAATTGTTTATCGAATGCTAAAGCACAAAGTGCAAACTTTCCGTTTTGTACTATCGATCCTAATATTGGTGTGGTAAATGTACCAGACTCAAGATTAGAAAAACTGGAAGAATTGGTAAAACCAGAACGTGTATTACCTGCAACTGTCGAGATTGTGGATATTGCAGGATTGGTAAAAGGCGCAAGTAAGGGAGAAGGTTTAGGAAATAAATTTCTAGCAAATATTCGCGAAACTGATGCTATTTTACATGTCATTCGCTGTTTCGATAATGATAATATTGTACATGTTGATGGAAGTATCAATCCTATTCGCGATAAAGAAACCATCGATATGGAACTTCAGTTTAAAGACTTGGAAACTGTTGAAAAGAAACTTGATAAAGTAAAACGCGCTGCTAAAACAGGAAATAAAGAAGCACAAAAAGAAGAAGCTGTTTTAAAGAAAATTAAAGAAAATCTGGAATCAGGAATTTCGGTAAGAGCTTTAGAGTTTAGTGAAGATGACTATGTTGCTTATGTAAAACCTTCACAATTTATTACCGACAAACCTGTAATGTATGTCTGTAATGTTGATGAGGCTTCGGCAGTAACTGGAAATGCTTATGTAGAACAGATAAGAGAAGCTGTTAAAAATGAAAACGCTGAAGTGTTAGTGTTAGCAGTTGGCACAGAAGCAGATATTAACGAATTAGACGATTACGAAGAACGGCAAATGTTTCTCGAAGATATTGGGTTAGACGAACCTGGGTCTTCAAAACTTATTCGTTTGGCTTACAAATTATTAAATCAGCAAACTTATTTTACAGCTGGTGAAAAAGAAGTGCGAGCTTGGACGATAAATGTAGGAGAAACTGCACCACAATCGGCAGGAGTTATCCATACCGATTTTGAGAAAGGCTTTATACGAGCCGAAGTTATTGCGTATAATGATTATGTGGCTTATGGCAGCGAAGCCAAAGTAAAGGAAGCCGGGAAAATGCGTGTTGAAGGAAAAAACTACATCGTAAAAGATGGAGACGTAATGCACTTCTTATTTAATGTATAAAACCCAAGGCTTAATAATTCAAAAATCAAATTCCAAATTTCAAAAGCAAGATAATCTATGAGATTTGGAATTTGTTTTTTGAAATTTATGTTTTCACAGCAAAGCAGTGAAAACATTGTTAATTACTTTGTGCATTCTATATTTCATTTTTTAAATTGAAATATTATATTAGCAATATATCTAATTTCAGCTTATTTATGTCTCAAAATTCAACCTATACCGAAGAAAATATACGTTCGCTCGACTGGAAAGAGCATATACGCATGCGTCCGGGAATGTATATTGGAAAACTTGGCGACGGTTCTTCTCCCGACGATGGCATCTATATTCTGCTAAAAGAGATTCTTGACAACTCCATTGACGAATATATAATGGGAGCTGGTAAAACCATTGATATTTCCATTCAAGGCAATAAAGTTATTGTGCGAGATTATGGTCGTGGCATTCCTTTGGGGAAAGTAGTTGATGTGGTTTCTATAATGAATACAGGAGGAAAATACGACTCTAAAGCTTTCAAAAAAGCGGTTGGTTTAAATGGTGTTGGCACAAAAGCAGTGAATGCCTTATCTTCATTTTTTAGAGTAGAATCTACACGTGACGAGAAGTCTGCTTCCGCCGAATTTAATCAAGGTAACCTTATCAATCAGGATTTATTGGATGATACATCGCGTCGTAAAGGAACCAAAGTCTCTTTTATACCTGATGATGTTATTTTCAAAAAATATAAATACCGAAGTGAATATGTAGCAAAAATGCTTAAAAATTATGTGTATCTCAATACAGGACTGACCATAATTTTTAATGGCGAAAAATTCTTTAGTAAAAATGGATTAAAAGATTTGTTACAAGAAAATATTTCAGCAAGCGATATACTGTATCCAATTATTCATTTAAAAGACGAAGATATCGAGATTGCAATTACGCATAGTAGAACGCAGTATAGCGAACAATACTATTCGTTTGTAAATGGACAACATACTACTCAAGGAGGCACGCATCAAGCCGCTTATAGAGAAGCATTAGTAAAAACTGTACGTGAATATTTTGGCAAAAACTATGAAGCTTCAGATATTCGTAAATCTATAGTAACAGCAATTTCCATAAAAGTCATGGAACCTATTTTTGAAAGTCAAACAAAAACCAAATTGGGTTCTGCCGAAATGGGAGGTGGATTGCCAACTGTTCGTACATTTATCAACGATTTTGTAAAAACACAATTTGATAATTATTTGCATAAAAATCCAGAAACTGCTCAGGCCATTCAAAACAAAATATTACAAGCTGAGCGCGAACGCAAAGAGTTATCTGGAATACGGAAAATAGCAAGAGAACGTGCAAAAAAAGCAAATCTTCACAATAAGAAATTACGTGATTGTCGTGTTCATTTTGGCGATTTAAAAAAAGACAGACGACTGGAAACTACCTTGTTTATAACCGAAGGTGATTCGGCTTCAGGAAGTATTACAAAATCAAGAGATGTAAACACACAAGCGGTTTTCAGCTTAAAAGGAAAGCCTTTAAATTCGTATGGTTTAAGTAAAAAAATTGTGTATGAGAATGAAGAGTTCAACTTGCTTCAAGCAGCATTGAATATTGAAGAGTCCATAGAAGGCCTTCGCTATAATAATATTGTAATTGCCACTGATGCTGATGTAGATGGGATGCATATTCGGTTGTTATTAATCACATTCTTTTTACAATTTTTTCCAGAACTTATAAAAGAAGGACATTTGTATATTTTGCAAACACCATTGTTTAGAGTAAGAAATAAAAAGAAAACAGTTTATTGTTATTCAGAGCAAGAGCGTAGAGATGCCATTGAAAAGTTAAAACCAAAACCAGAGATCACCCGATTTAAAGGTCTGGGAGAAATTTCACCTGATGAATTTCAATTTTTTATTGGCGATGATATTCGTTTAGACCCTGTTATGTTAGACAATAATTTGTCCATTGAAGAATTGCTTTCTTTTTACATGGGAAAAAACACACCAAACCGACAAGAATTTATTATTAACAACCTAAAAGTTGAATTATATTTTGTAGAAGAAGCCTATGAGAATTAATAATATTAAAGTAAAAAACGTTATCATTTCTACCTACTTTTTTTTGGTAGTAATTGCGCTTATACTTTCTACTCTTTTTAGTGCTTTTAGCGAAGTATCAACAAATCCGATATTGACCTTTATAATTATATTTTTTGAATTTTCGACTTTGTTTCTTATGTTATTCTGAATTACAAAATTTTTTGAATACGATAGTGATGGTGTAAAAGTTGTGGTTATTAATAAATCACTTTTACTTTCGGAATATTTGAATAAAAAAGAACATGTAGTAGAATTTGAAAAAAAATTAATTGGTTTTAAATTTCAAAATTTTATAGTATATAAACGATTGGTGTTATATATCATAAATAGTCGTGGACATAAAAAAAAGGAAATTTTTAATGTTACACTTGTTCAACATAAAAAAAGAAAATACGTAAAACAATCTTTGAATAAAATTGTTAGAAATAACAGAGCAAAAAAAATAATAGTAGATGATTGAAGATAATGATGATTTGATAAATGAAGATGACACTAACCAGGAAACGATTACGCGGGTTTCCGGAATGTTTAAAGATTGGTTTTTAGATTACGCATCGTATGTAATTTTAGAACGTGCTGTTCCAGCCATTGAAGATGGTTTTAAACCAGTACAGCGACGCATCATGCATTCAATGAAAGATTTGGATGATGGTCGTTATAATAAAGTTGCCAATATTGTTGGTCATACCATGCAATACCATCCACATGGCGATGCGAGTATTGCAGATGCCATGGTTCAAATTGGACAAAAAGATTTATTGATTGACACACAGGGGAACTGGGGAAATGTTTTAACAGGCGATCGTGCAGCAGCATCACGTTACATAGAAGCACGAATATCTAAATTTGGATTAGATGTTGTTTACAATCCCAAAATTACCAAATGGCAAGCTTCTTACGATGGTCGTCGTAAAGAACCCGTAAATCTTCCTGTAATGTTTCCTTTGCTATTAGCGCAAGGAGCAGAAGGCATTGCTGTTGGATTATCAACAAAAATATTGCCTCATAATTTTATCGAACTTATAAATGCTTCAATTAAGCATTTAAAGGGAAAACGATTTACAATTCTTCCCGATTTTCCTACATCTGGAATTGCAGATTTCACTAATTATAACGATGGTTTACGAGGAGGTAAAGTACGTGTTCGTGCAAAAATATCTCAACACGAAAAAAACATATTGGTAATTACCGAAGTGCCTTTTGGATCGACTACTTCTTCACTAATTGATTCTATTTTAAAAGCTAATGAAAAGGGGAAGATCAAGATTAAAAAAATTGAAGATAATACTGCTGCAAAAGTAGAGATTTTAGTGCATTTACCTTCAGGAATTTCACCAGACAAAACCATCGATGCATTTTATGCGTTTACAAATTGTGAACAATCTATTTCGCCTTTAGGATGTGTTATCGAAAATAACAAGCCATTGTTTATTGGTGTGTCCGAAATGTTACGTCGCTCAACCGACCATACAGTTCAGCTTTTAAAAAGTGAGTTAGAAATTAAACAAAACGATTTAGAAGAACAATGGCATTTTGCTTCTTTAGAGCGTATTTTTATTGAAAACAGAGTTTATCGAGATATTGAAGAAGAAGAAACCTGGCAAGGTGTTATTGCTGCTATCGACAAAGGTCTGAAACCACATATTAAACATTTAAAAAGAGCAGTTTTAGAAGCTGATATCGTGCGTTTAACTGAGATCCGAATCAAACGTATTTCTAAATTCGATATCGATAAAGCACAGCAAAAAATTGATGCTCTTAAAGAACAAATTGCTCAAGTTAAACACCATTTGGCGAACTTAATCGATTATGTAATTGCTTATTTTACAAGACTTAAAAAAGACTATGGAAAGGATAAATCAAGGAAAACAGAAATAAGAATTTTTGACGATATTGTTGCCACTAAAGTAGTTATTCGTAACACCAAATTATATGTAAACAGGCAAGAAGGTTTTATTGGAACATCGATGCGTCGGGACGAATATGTTTGTGATTGTAGTGATATTGATGATATAATTGTGTTTACCAGCGAAGGTAAAATGATGATTACAAAAGTAGATACCAAGACTTTTATTGGTAAAGGCATTGTTCATGTTGCAGTATTTAAAAAGAAGGATAAGCGTACTATTTATAATATGATATATCGCGATGGAACTCGAGGTGCTTCATATATTAAACGCTTTGCTGTAACAGGAATTACACGAGATAAAGAATACGATTTGGCTTATGGAAATAAAGGCTCAAAATTATGGTATTTTTCTGCAAATCCAAATGGTGAAGCTGAAGTGGTTACTGTATTTTTACGTCAGGTAGGAAGTATTAAAAAACTGAAATGGGATTTAGATTTTGCGATTGTTATAATTAAAGGTCGTGCTTCAAAAGGAAATGTGGTAACCAAATATACAGTTAAGAAAATTGAACTAAAAGAAAAAGGGATCTCAACTTTAAAACCACGAAAAATATGGTTCGACGATACTGTACAACGTTTAAATCTTGATGAAAGAGGTGAGTTAATTGGAGAATTTAGAGGCGAAGACAGAATCTTAATTATAACACAAACAGGAACTATAAAAACGATTATTCCGGAAATGTCTGTACATTTTGACGATAATATGATTACGCTCGAAAAATGGATTCCTAAAAAGCCTATTTCTGCTATTTATTTTGATGGCGAAAAAGAACGCTATTTTGTAAAACGCTTTTTAATTGAAAACGAAAATAAAGAAGAATTGTTTATCACCGAACATAAAAATTCGCAATTAGAAATTGTTTCGACCGATTGGAAACCGATGGCTGAAATTGAGTTTACCAAAGAAAGAGGTAAAGACAGGAAGGAAAATCATGTAATTACCCTTGAGGAGTTTATAGGAATAAAAGGAATAAAAGCGCTTGGCAACCAGTTGACTACTGAAAAAGTCAGACAAATTAATTTGTTAGAACCCTTACCTTACGATGCTCCGGAAGAAATTCCAGCAGATGAAATTGAAGTGATTGATGAAGAAACTGTCACGTTGAGCGCAGTCGAAACGTCTCCTGAAACTTCCAAAATTTCTAATACTGAAACACCTAATTCCAAACCAACTGAAACTACAAAAGATGATTTAGAGGTTGATGAAGAAGGGCAGATTACGTTGTTTTAATTTTTGTCATTCCTGCGAAATCAGGAATACATTTTGAGTAGATTACTTTTTATAAGCAATTCCTTTTTGTTTAATTGTTTCGCCTACATAAGAGTATTCAAATGTATAGGATGAATCCGTAGTCGTAAGAATTTTAAGATGAATATCCTTACGTTCTGCCATGTTTTTCGGGTTTATCGTTTTAAAAATCACTTCGCAATCGTTTATCCATCGCACCTTTGAAGAATCTTTTTTTCCTTCATATACTTCTATTTGAAGTGTATTTGTACGACTAAATGTGGATTTGTAAATTACTTCGTTTATTACTACTTCGCTGTAAAATTTTCCGGTTTTAAAGTCAACGCAGTTACGTTCAATATTGTAACAGCTTGTAAGTAAAAGAAAAACTGATAAAAAGGGAATATATCGCATTGTTTAATAGTTTGAACAAAATTACATAAAAGCAATTTGCAATGGGAATTTTAAAAAAGTATTTTCAAGACTTTTGTTAATAATTATATTGTTGCTTACCTATTTAAACTATTGATTCTAAAGTTTTAAAAAACTATCTTCGCTTATCGTTTGATATAATCAATTAAAACTGAGCATATCAACCCATTGACCAACATTTAAAAAAAACTACTTATGAAAAATACATTCTTAAATTCTTGATAATTACTAGTACTCTAAATAGCTAAAATAAAAAAGTTGGTAACGACATTTTTAAAATAGAATTTTTACGAATAATGATGAATCTTGAAGGAAGTTCAAATGACTATTATTCAGATTTGGTTGAATGGTCAATGTTCTCCAAAAAAGATTCATTAAAATATGGATTTATAAATTCAAAAGGAAATGAAGTAATAAAAGCAAAATATACCTATGCTTCTGACTTTTATAATGGTAAATCAAATATTATAAATGACTCAATTCCTGGATTATTATTTGAAAATGGTACTAAAAAAATGTTTTCTGAATATAATGCTACTTTTTGATATAAAGGAAATTTAGATATTGCAATCAAGGATAAAAAATATTGTTTCATTGATAAATATGGAAAAGTTATTATTTCATTAATTTATGAGGATGAGTTTCCTTTTTATAAAGGTTATGCTTCAGTAAAAACGAATGACAAATGGAACTACGTCAATGAAAATTGGTTAAAAATGTTTCCAGATAGTTTAATATTTAGTTACAGACCAATCATAAATAACAAAGCAGTATTTATGATTGAAAATCAAAAAGTCGAAAAAAATAAATCAATGATTAAAGAAAAAGGAAGCAGAACTTTTATTGAGTTTTTAAATAAAACAGATCATATTCAGCTTAAAGAAGGATTGATTGATATTGATGGGAATATTATCATAAATCCAATTTATGATGAAATATCTGGTTTCTTCCAAAATGGATATATGAGAGTGCGAAAAAATGGTGTCATTGATGTAAAAGGTAAAGCAATAATTCCAATTCAGTATGACGACATTAGTGATTTAAAAAAAGAATTATGCGATGTATTTTTCAATTGTTGAAAAGCATTGAAATTAGTTTTATATAAAAAATATAGAAAATTTTATTTTTTTTACTAAATTGTATCAAATTAAATGCTCCTATTAAGGAGATAAAAGATCTAATTAACCCTTCGATAATGCCTATAAATGCTTCAATTGCCATCCACGTTCAAGGGTTTGCTAAAACGTTGCGTAAGGACAAATGGTGGTTATATCCAAGTGTTGTGGTTTTTGGGCTCACTAGCTTTTTGATATATGGTTTTTGGTCAGCCTGGCAAGCAGATTTTTATTGGTACAGTGCCGGACAAGGAGGTTTTGGGGGATATCTTGCTCCTTTTTATTCTCCATTGGTTTTTATTAAAGAAGGTGTCGAAGGTGCTGCTCCTATTGGTCATTCTTTATTGGGTTCTTGGCCTTCTTGGTGGCCTAACTGGATTCCACCATCGCCATCGTTATTAATTCTTGCGATTCCAGGAATTTTCAGATTTACTTGTTATTACTACAGAAAGGCATATTATAGAGCTTTTACAGGAACGCCGCCAGCATGTGCAGTTGGTGCATTACCAAGAAAAGGAAAATCAGGTTATAAAGGCGAAACAGGTTTGATGCGAGTACAAAATATTCATCGTTATGCCATGTACTTTGCAATGATATACATAATAGTTTTTTTTTATGATGCGTATATGTCATTTTTTAGAGAAGGAAGATTTGGTATTGGAGTAGGAAGCATTTTATTGTTGGGGAATCCAATTTTACTAGCATGTTATTCTTTTGGATGTCATTCTATAAGGCATTTGTTAACAGGTAGCAGAGATTGTTACTCATGTGGCATAGGTGGAAAGATAGCGCACGAGAATGGAAAAATAATCACGTGGTTAAATCAACGTCATGAGTTGTTCGCTTGGCTGAGTTTAATTTGGATTATGGTTGCAGATTTTTATGTCCGAATGGTTTCTATGGGCAACATAATAGATTTAAATACTTGGGGTGGATAAAACCAATAAAAACGATGTTAGATATCTCTGAAATAAAAGTAATAGAACATGATGTCCTAATCGTTGGTGCTGGTGGTGCTGGGTTAAGTGCAGCGATTGAGTCATCATCTCAAGGAATGAGTACTGGTATTGTGATGAAATCTTTGTTGGGAAAAGCACATACCGTAATGGCTGAAGGAGGAATGGCTGCAGCGTTGGGAAATGTAGATGCGCGTGATCATTGGAAAATTCATTTTCGAGATACCATGCGAGGTGGTAAATTTTTAAACGTTTGGCGCATGGCAGA
>Ga0066369_10000336_pt1 | contig 20627 bp, 18 predicted proteins | sample Knorr_S7_td_Bott_FD_70972 | JGI IMG/M metagenome (GOLD analysis project Ga0066369, IMG submission 70972) | Marine microbial communities from Southern Atlantic Ocean transect - Knorr_S7_td_Bottom_ad_4513_LV_A | ecosystem: Environmental > Aquatic > Marine > Oceanic | place: Southern Atlantic... | reverse complement strand
ACACTGCGAGTTGTCAGGTACCCCCCACGTTCGCTGGGAAATAAATAGTCACCAGGTTTCTTATTGCCCACCTGCCTTTGCAGGGCATCTTTAAGGCCGCCGGAAAAAATGGTCGTGCGTGCACCCAGCTTGCCGATTCCCGGCACAAACAGCATCAATTTATTAAGGTTCATATGCTGAACTTTAACCGCCACCAGTTCAGAGACACGTAAACCCGCCGTGTAGGCCAGCTCTATCATCAGCCGGTGCTTCAGGTTCTCTGCTGAAATAGCTATTTTGCGCACTTCACTGACTGTCAGCACCACGGGTTTCAGTTTCTTCTTGCGGGGACGCTTGAATCCTTCCAGAATCAGATCATGGTTATAGACAGCAATATAAAAATAACTGAGAGCATTATAAGCCTGGTCCACTGTTGACCTCGATTTTCCTTCCTCAACAAGGCCTTCCAGGTAAGCTCTGATATCGTCACTCGAAACATTTTGCGGATTGGTCAGGTTTTTGTCCCGCACAAAATGCCGCAACTGCCCGAGATAAGCTTTGATGGTTTGCGGACTGTAGGCACGTTGTTCAAGGTTGCCCTGAATAGCGCTGAATAATCTGGTTATGGATAAGGGGCGGGTGGTAACGCGGTTCATAAATCTCCAATAGGCGTGGCCCCCTTCACGGGGGAGGATGGTTAACGGAACACAGGTTTCCGCTATTGGAGATCAATATAATCAATAAGTTACAGGGGGTCAAGTGAAAAGAACAATAAAAACAGTGAGTTACCACTAGGCGTGGGGCCTGGGAAGGGTTGGCTGACTTCTGGTTTTCGCTACCTCGTGCCCCGAAGGAGCACTAAGGGGACTAGTGGTACAGGGATGAAGCTTTATATTGCACAATGCCTCGTGATAAGAGGACATTAAGGACAGCGACTCCCGGAACACCAAGGATCATACCTGTAATTCCAAACAGTTCTCCACCCAGCAAAACGGCAAAAATCACGGCTACCGGATGAAGCCCGATATTATCGCCCACCACGCGCGGTGTGATAACCATTCCTTCTATGGCCTGGACAAATGCGAAGACCCCCGCGACACCCAGCACCGGCAACCACTCCTGAGTGTGGATATAAGTCATAACCGCAGAGGGTACAAAACCCAAAATCAGGCCCAGATAAGGAACCAGGTTGGCCAGCCCGGCCATCATTCCAAGCGACAGGCTCATCGGGGTATCGCACAAAAATAAACCTACCGAATACATAAGGCCCATCAAACCGGCGACCATCATCTGTCCACGTACAAAACGTGAGAGAACCTGGTCAATCTCCAGCACGATATCTTTGGTCTTTTCCTGAAACCGGGTGGGCATCAGCTCCAACAATTTTTTGTTGATCGAATCGAAGTCGCGCAATAAATAAAACATCACGACAGGAATGATGACCATATTCGCAATCATCAAAATAATGTTGAACAGGTTGGAGATCGATCCCCAGATGAGTTTGCCGGAAAACTGCAAGGCCTTCATCGGAAGTTCCCCAAAACGTGACAGCCCTTCATTGAGAAACTCTTCAACCTTCGCTGACTCCAGTCCGCTGATCAAATCCAGCATAGGACGAATCCAATCCTGAAAAGCTCCAACATAGACAGGGATATCTTTTGCGAGGTTTTCCGCCTGCATACTCAAAATCGGGACCAATAATATTACGGATCCCAACGCAAGAAAGAAGAAAACCGACATCAAAACCAAAACGGACAGGGTTCTTGAAAATTTAAGAGAAACCAACCGATCTACCAAGGGGTCCAGCAGGTAAGCCAACGCAAACGCGATAAAAAAGGGAGCCACCACGCGCCGGGAAAAATAAAGCACAACGCAGACCCCCAGAATCACAGCAAAAGAAATGAAAAACAGGTTTTTATTATTTTCCTTCATATTCACATATCCGACATGGATAATGGTGGAGCTTCAGGGGCCTTCTTCACAGGTGCCTCCACCCCCTTTTCCCGATATCGGTGGAACGATGGGGTAAGAAAATCTGCAAGCTTTTTGCTGGCAATATCAAAAGCTTGCAGTTCCGCCTGCAAAGCATGCTCATGTTTGATGGTGGAAAATTCTGTTTTGGCCGCGATCAACGAAGATTCCAGTGTCGATACCACCTTGACATTAATATTGGCTTGAACGATTTTGGTGCCATCTTTGGAGTTTTCCCCGCGCAATTTGGACACAGCCGTTCCTACGATAACGATATCGGCACCCGCTTTCAACCCTATCTTCTGGGCAGAACTCAGATTCCCCTTGATCGCGTCGAGGACAGTTTCTTCAGAAATTATTTCCCGCAGTTCTTCCCGGCTCATTACTTCTATTCCATCTTCAATCAGGTTATTGGCTAGCTGGGTCTCTGAAATGGGAATGCTACCCCAAAAGGAGGTAATCAAAGCGGAAGTAAAACTTTTCTCATCGATTAGAAGAGCCACTTTATGTTCACTGACCGGACCGGCAATCACTCCAATGCCTGCCAGAGCCTGGGTCACTGCGGCGGAGAAAAAACGCATTTCCAATCTTACATCACTGGTTTTATTGATCAGGTCATCGTAAGCGTCCAAAAAGTGATAGCTTTTTACATAATGCGAAGCGCGTCGCAAAATTTTCCGGAGGTCTCTCTGGCTCGCTTCAAACTCCTCGTCTCCTAACATTTCCTGCAACGCTACTTCCAACCCATTCTTCAAGGCTCGGTTCACGGCTTTTTCCCGGGCGACTACATAATTATCCCTTTTCACCTGAACGGTTGCGAAACCCTCATAAACATCACGCATCTTTTGTTGCGCAAACACTTCGGCGTTGTAAAATCCACTCGGAATAAAGAACCAGAAACCCATCAAAAGAGCCGGGACATACCTCAATGAAATCATTTTCATGCCCGCTTCTTTCTCCTCACCTTAATGGGGTCAGGTTCTTTTGCGACAAGTTTTTTAAGCGTTTTGATTTCCTTGGGACTGAGAAACCGGCAAGCCCCTAAGGGAAGGCTTGTCAGGTCCAATCCTGCAAAATGAGTTCGTTGTAGTTTGATCACCGGGTGCCCGATATGCTCACACACTCTTTTGATGTGGCGGTTTTTCCCTTCCGTGAGAGTCAAAATGAGAAAACAGTTTTTGCCACTGGCCCTTTGCACCCTGGCCTCTATAGGCTTAAACTGACTGTCCTCAAGGTGCACCCCGCGCGCCAGCCTTTTCAAGGTTTTCTCATTCGGGATCCCCGACACCTTGACCTTATAGGTCCGCTTCACACCATACCTGGGATCCAACAGTTTCTTCGAAAGAATGCCGTCATTGGTAAACAGTAGTAACCCCTGGGTGTTGTAATCCAGACGGCCCACAGGAAAAACCCGAGCCTGCACCACCTTGACATACTCCATGACTGTAGTTCGCCCCCGCTTATCATCATCCGTGGTGGTCAAACAAGAGGTAGGTTTATTCAGAATGAGGTAGGCCGGTTCCTGATGGCGAGGTATCGGTTTTCCATCAACCTCGATACGGTCCTTTACCGGATCAGCCAATGAACCCAACTGGGTAACAACCTGGTCGTTCACACAAACCATACCCTGCTCGATCCATCTTTCCGCTTCCCGGCGGGAAGCGAGCCCAGCATCAGCAATAATTTTTTGCAAACGAGTCTTCATGGTAACAGCGGAATATATATGGGAAGCGAAAAAAAATTAGCGGGTTAATCGTCTGCCGAGTCTTCCCCGCTTTCGGTGAGAGGCTCGTCCTCACTGGTAGAAGAAGAGGCCGCTTCCGAGTTGGAGAATTCGATTTGCGTTTGAAGCGGAGGATCTTCCCCCTCCATCTCTTCCCGCAAATCTTCCAGAGTGGGCAAATCGCTCAAATCCTTAAGGCCAAAATACTCCAGGAATTTTTGCGTTGTCCGATACATGATGGGCCGACCCGGTACTTTTTTCCGGCCCGCAGGACCAATCACCTTTTTCTCTAAAAGGGTCTTGAGCACTCCGCTTGAGTCCACTCCCCGTATGTCATCCACCTCCTGGCGGGTGAGCGGTTGTTTGTAGGCAATGATCGACAAAGTGTCCAGGCTGGGCTGAGATAATCGGGATGAGCGGTCGAGTTTCAAGTACTTCCGGATCCAGTCGTTGTATTCATGCCGGGTGCAAAGCTGGTATCCATCAGCCACCTCCATGATCTGCAAATTGCGCGAGTTATATTCTTCTCTCAATTCATCAAGAATGGATTGCAGTTGGTCTTTATCCGTCCCATCAAGAAAAATTTTGGAAAGTTCACTGGCATTGATCGGCTGGTCTGCCGCCAAAAGAACATTCTCAACAATCGATTTTAATTCTTCTCGTTCCATGTCTGATTCAATGCTATGGGTTTTCTATTCATCAAGCCGGGATAACTCTTTGCTAGCCAGAAAAAGTTACTGCTAGTTGCCCCTGCGGCTAGCAGTCGGGGTCGAAATATTTACTTAACGCCAGGCCCTGGGAATGGTAATTGGAGTTCAGGGCCAGACCATACACCTTTTCAGGCCGTTCCACCACTTTTTCAAATTTCAGACGGCAGAAAGTCTGCCCGTCTTCCACCATGAAAGGTACATCGTGGGGGCGCACTTCCATCACCGCCCGGGTACCCTGGTTCATAAGTTCATCGGTTCCGTTCCATCCAAAGCCAGAATCGAAAAAACCCGCGTAATGGGTGCGAAGTTCACCGCTATTGGGTTCATAAGCAATCATTTCCGCCAGCCAGTCGGGCCAGATGCAGACTCTTTCCTTCGACATCATTATATAAAAACTTTCCGGTTCCAGAATCAATCGATTCTTTTTGTTTCGATAAATCGGCTCCCAGAATTCGTCTGCTTTGTAATGCCTGATTTTGGATAGATCAATAACTGTTGAGTTGGTCTTGGCCTTGTAAGCGATGATCGATTCCGGCTGGTCCCCTGAAATATCCAGACTGATATAAATCCCGCTTTTTACCTTAATCTGGTCGAAGGGGATGGCAAATCCATTCCGGTCAAAAAGAATCGGATTGTTTTTATATTTCAATTCCAGTCCCTGTTTGCCCAGCGTGTGAGACGTAATGTGTGCAAGCCGCAACTGGTTCAAAGACAACCCTGCATGGACCTTCACAGGAAACGAACGGGGAATGATTTCCAGATACAACTTACCCCGATAACCACGCGGAATCTCATCAAACCGATGCCCCTTATCCACAATGACACGGGTGAACATATCCAGCCGGCCGGTCGAACTTTTTGGGTTCGCCAAACCATACAGGGAAGACGGCAGGGCCAGTTCTTCCATCAGAGGGATCAGATAAATGGCATTTTTTTCCAATATCCCGCCATCCGTAATATCAAAATCGTAAAGACTGATCTCCTTGAGCTTCGTTTCCACCGGTTCCTTTTCCGGCAAGAAACTGCATTGGATTCGGTAAGCCTTGGGTCCTAATCGCAAATCCAGACTCACGGGCTGAATCTGGGAGTCATGGATCGGCTCTTGGGAGTGAATCATCCCCTGACGGTGCACCTGCTCAATCAACTGGCAGGGAAGATATCCTGACTTCCCCTTTAAATAAGCCATCAGGTCCGATTCCAATATTTTATTTTCTGCGGTGGCGTTCATTTAGGTCTAAGAGTTCGAGTATTGTGCCCGTCTGATGGAGCAAATATGGCAAAGAAACGGCCATTTAGCTCTTTTCAAAAGGCATACCCAGTTGACAGGCCGTTTGAGGCTATGATTTAATCGTATTACTCGAAATAATTCAACTTGATTATTTAAGGGCACCCCTAAATTATGGCAGAAAGCCTTTATTAAGGAATAAAAATCATTTCCCAGCGATCTTTAAACGATTGGTCTTATTAACAACGGGTTCACCCTAAGCAAGGTTCCGAAAAAAATTATGAGTTCAAAAGGTTCGAAAAGTTCAAAAAATAAAAATATTGAGTCTGCCAGCGGTCCCCTGAAACGCTCTATCGTGATGTTTTCCTGGGTGAGCGTGTTGGCCGTTGGGCTGTGGGCCTTGATGCACTATTCCACACCTGAAAGCAACCTCGAACCCTATAAAAAGTTCCAGGAAGCCAAAGTGGAACGTGAAAATACGGCACGTGAGAATACAGAACGTAAAAAAGCGGAACCGAAAAAATCGGGATTCACTCTGCCCAGCGACCTGAATACGGGAAACCTGATTAAAGCCGCCATGACCTCACCGACTCCACAATCGCAACTGCCCCGGGAAACACTGGAACATATCCAGAAAGGGATGCTGTTGACCGAAGAAGGCAAGTTCAACGCCGGCGATGTGGAATTTGAAAAAGCCTCCAAAATCAGCCCTTTTTCACCGGAATTATTTTCCATCTGGGGTGCCGCCCTGCGCATGGCTAAAAAGTTTGTAGGAGCCAACAAACGTTTTGCCCGGGCACATGAACTCTCACCCGATGATGATGAGATCACTTTTAACTGGGGCATGTCTGAGCTGGAAGCAGATCACCCCGAAGAAGCCACCCGTCTGTTTGAAAAAACCATAGCCATTTCGCCCAAAAACTATATGGCCTACAACATGCTTGGAAAATCCTATGGCCGCCAGAAAATGTACGAAAAGGAGAAATCTGCCTATGTGCAAGCCCTGGCTATCAAGCCGGATTTTGCCCAGGCACATTTCGATCTGGGCATTGTATTGAGTATCCAGAAAAAATTTGATAGTGCCGCGCCGCATTTCCTCAAAGCCATGGAGATGGACAAACAATTCGAAAAACCCTTTGTCATCCAGATGCTGACCGCTTTGGGACTTTATGACCCGGCGGCTGAGAAACCGATCCAGAAAGACACCGCCAAAACCCAGGAACCTGTTCAGCAAGCGAAACTGGAAACACTTCCTGCGCCTGAAAAAATCGCTGACGATAAAAAGTCCGAAGGCTCCGACCATAAGATGGAAGAAGGGTCCAAGAAAGTTAAAAATACCACCACCCTAAAAGGCAATATCAAAATCAATGGCCAAAAGCCCGGCCCCAACACACTGGTATTTCTGGAAACCAAAAACAAGATGAGGGTTTCCAGTCAAAAAAAGCAGACCCTGACAATACGCCAGAGCGGCTTAAATTTCAGCCCCCAGCATTCGGTGATACAGGTGGGGTCCAGCATTACGTTTTCCAATGAAGACCGTGAGGTGCACAATATTTTTTCCAAGTCGCTCAGCAACCAGTTCAACCTGGGTGCCATGGCATCGGGCTCTTTCAAAACCCTTGAGTTCACGCAGGCCGGCCCAGTGGTGCTCCGATGCAATATGCACAAAGACATGATCGGAACCCTCTTTGTCGTCCCTAATGGTTATTACACCAAGGTCGATGCCAATGGAGACTACCAGTTCGAAAATATCAAAAGCGATGACTACATCATGCAGGTCTGGGCTCCGATGCTGGCTCCTGAAGAGGTGAATGCCAACCTCAGGTCCGCCGACCTGAAAGGTGTTGACCAGACCTTCGATTTTGATATCAAGTCCGCTTCAGTTCCGGGAGAAATCCATGACATGGTCGACCCGACCGACTACACCGCCATTGTGGATAACATCGAAAGAGAAATGTTCCAGGCCATTGAGGACTGGAAAAACGGCAAAAAATTTATTTCCCGCAAGCGCATGCTGATGGCCGTTACCAAACATTACGCTGGAGAAGGCCTGAAAGGCGCCATCGCCAAAAGCTTCAGCTCCAAACGCAGTATCCTGCTGGAACAGAAACTCGATACAATCCGCAAAGAAATTTCCGGAATTGGCAAACCCAAAGAAAAGATCACCGAAGAATCACTGCTCAGCCAGGCCAAATTTGCCGTCTCGCAACTGCGCCTGAACGTCAAAGAACTCGAAGCCCGCCTCCAGCCCACTCCTGTGGGGGAATAGCAGGAGCTCATTCTGCCGATAGAACATTCAACCCCCCTAGCCCCCTTGTCAGGGAGGAACTGAATTACGGCTTTCTATAATCTTCCCCCTGATAAGGGGGACTCAGGGGGTTTGCTTAGTTCAGCTGTTTTCCTTTTCACCAAAAACAGTTATCACCTATTTGCTTCCCTCGCTAGAGGGTGATATTTTATCTGCATGAGCCTACAGCTATTCAACACCCTGACCCGAAAAAAAGAGAAATTCACTCCTCTGAAAGAAAAACAGATCGGTATGTACGTATGCGGTGTCACTGTCTACGACTACTGCCATGTAGGGCACGCCCGTGCCGCCATTGTCTTTGACACCTTTTACCGTTATTTCCAATACCTGGGTTACGAAGTCCGTTTTGTGCGCAACTTCACCGATATCGACGACAAGATCATCAACCGCGCCAACGAAGAAGGCATCGACTGGCAGGAGGTCAACCGCAAATATATCTCAGCGTTTTATGAGGACATGGGCAAACTGAACATCGCCGCGCCAACCGTAGAACCGAAAGCCACCGACCACATCGCCGAAATGCTCGACATGATTCAGTCCCTGGTCGATCAAGACAAAGCTTATGAATCAGATGGCGATGTTTTTTACTCGATCAAATCGTTCAAGGACTACGGTTGTCTTTCCGGGAAAAACATTGACGACCTGCAATCGGGAGCCCGTGTCGAGGTTAACGAAAGCAAACGCGATCCTTTAGACTTCGCGCTATGGAAAAAGAGCAAGCCAGGCGAACCATCGTGGGACAGCCCGTGGGGTCCGGGCCGACCGGGCTGGCATATTGAATGTTCGGCCATGAGTAAAAAATATCTTGGCGACACCTTCGATATTCACGGCGGCGGCAAGGACCTGGTCTTTCCGCATCACGAAAACGAAATCGCGCAATCCTGCGGCTGCACGGGGAAACAACCTGTTCGTTACTGGGTGCATAACGGATTCGTCAATATCGACAAGGAAAAAATGTCCAAGTCTCTGGGCAATTTTTTCACCATCCGGGAAGTTTGCAAAAAATATCACCCGGAAGTTTTGCGGTTGTTTCTCATCAGTAGTCATTACCGCAGTCCCATCGACTTTTCGGAAAAAAATCTGGAAGATGCCACTAAAGTGCTTTCCCGATTTTATGAAGGCCTGGCAGGCGCACGAGGAAAAATTGGAAACCTGAATTTAAAATCCATCCCAAACTTTCAGGAAAAAGTGAAGAACCATCCCTTGACGCAAAAGTTTGAAACCGCCATGAACGATGACCTGAACACGGCAGTGGCAATGGCCCATATGAACGAGGAATTGCGCAACCTCAACACCGCCGTGTTGGGCAAAGGGGGATCCTCTCTGGAGGATATTGCCGTGGCCACCCGCGCGTGGGAAGAAGCGGGAAAGATTCTGGGACTGTTTTTTCTCACTCCCGAAGAGTTTGAAAAAGAGCTCTTCGAGATCAAAAACCAGGAGCGGAATCTGGACGTCAGCAAAATCGAAGAGTTGATCGCCGGACGCAAATCAGCACGCCAGGCGAAAAACTGGGCGGAGGCGGACCGCTGCCGAGATGAACTGACCGAAATGGGAATCCTCATCGAAGATACCGCAAACGGCACCGAGTGGAAATTGAAATGACCGCCCTCTTTTCGGACGCATACCTTAAGTTCACCCATCTCTACAATCAACTGCAGGTTCGCGAAGAAGACAACACCATCCGGGTTCCGGAAAAAGTCATCCGCTGCATCTGGAATGACCAACTTTTTTGCACACCTTCTCTCAAGACCCGGGAAGGCCAAAATCTGGAAATCGTTTATCCCGGATACTGGAATTTTGGAAAAGGCCCCGACTTCACCAGCGCAACCATCAAGGTAAACGGAAAAACTTATGAAGGCGATGTCGAACTGCATGTTTATGCCACCGACTGGAACGCACACGGACATTCCGGCAATCCAGACTTCGACAACGTTATCCTGCATGTCTATATGTGGCAGGGTCGAGGGAAAGAACCTCGGGGGAAACGACAAGACCTGCCCTTCCAGTTTGAAATTAAAGATTACCTGACCAAAGGAATCCTTGATCTCAATGATGAACTCGACTTTGAAAGCTACCCGGTCCTGAATCACTGTAATTTCGGTCTATGTCACCAGCCTTTGGCAGAACTTTCACAAGAAAAGCTCACCCAGCTTTTGAACGCCGCCGGTGAAGCCCGGGTGTTCACAAAAATGGAGAGGTTCCACGATTCGATAATTATAGAGGGGTACGAACAAACTTTTTATCGGGGAGTTGCCGAGGCACTGGGTTACCCCGAAAACAAACAACCGTTTCAGGTGCTGGCCGACACCCTGCCATTATCCGAACTAACGAGTCTGGTGCCGGCAAAGGCCAGCAAAAACGAAAAGGTGCTTCACTACCAGGCCCTGCTCTTCGGCATTTCAGGCTTGATGGATAAGGATGCAGAAAAAAAGGCCGGGTTCCGCAAACTCCTGCCGATATGGAAGGCTTACCGGGAAAGGGTTCCGGGTTCACCTCTGACGAAAAAGGACTGGTGTTTCCGCGCCATCCGTCCGGCAAATTATCCCTACAGACGCATTGCGGGCTTGGCCCATTTGATCGTTCGTCATGAAAAAACGGGAATGTTTGCAGACTTCATGGGGTCCTATCAAAAGATTCTCACATCTTCGGGAGATAAAATTCCGGACAAAAAAACTCTCAATGCTTTCAACAATTTCTTTTGTGTGGCTAGCGATGATTACTGGGCAAACCATTACACTCCGGATGGAAAAACCCTTTCGCAATGCCAACAACTTGTCGGCTCGGCGCGGTCCCGGGAAATCATCATCAACATTGGACTGCCCATCGGTCTTATCTTTGCGCGGGCGGGAAAGTTCAAAAACCTCGAAACGGGACTCAACACCCTCTTTCAAACCGGTAAAAGTGCCAGCGATAACAAACTGCTTCGTTTCATGAAACACTATATTTTTGGCAATCAGGAGGAAATGATCCAGGTACTGCGCTCCGAAAAACAAATTCAGGGGCTGATGCAGATTTATCAGGATTTTTGCACCCAGAACCAGAATAATTGCCTGCATTGCCCATTTCCCGATGTGGTAAAAAAATATTTCTCCTGAAAAACTGCAAAAAAGCATCAATCTCATTGCGCAATCGTTCAATTTCCCCTAAAATCAACGTCCCCCTTGATTGTATTGAACTTTCGGGATACAGTGGTTATTCCCCCATCCAGTAATAAGGAATTACAGTTTTAATGGATCATTTAGACGAGCTGGAAAATCAAAGCATTTTCATCCTGCGTGAAGCATACAAGAACTTCAAAAACCTGGCGATGTTGTGGTCGATCGGAAAGGATTCCACCATTCTGGTCTGGCTGGCACGCAAGGCATTTTTTGGTCATTGTCCCATTCCCCTGGTTCATATAGACACCACCTACAAGATTCCCGCTATGATTGAATACCGGGACCGGGTCGCCAAAGAATGGGGACTGAACCTGGTGGTCGGCAAAAACCAGAAAGCACTGGATGAGGGAATGAATCACGAAATGGGGCGACTGGTTTGCTGTGAAGCGCTGAAAACCCAGGGCCTGCAATGCATCATGGAAGAACATGGTTACACCGGACTGATTTTGGGTATCCGAAGGGATGAAGAAGGTACCCGCGCCAAGGAACGCTATTTCTCGCCACGGGATAAAAATTTCGAATGGAACTTCAAGGACCAGCCTCCCGAATTATGGGACCAGTATAAAACCAGTTTTTCCGAAGACACCCACATCCGCATCCACCCGATCCTGCACTGGACGGAACTGAATGTCTGGGAGTATATACTGAGGGAAAAAATCCCCATCATTGATCTCTATTTTGCCACTCCGGAAGGAACGCGTTACCGATCGCTAGGTTGCGCCCCTTGCACCGGCACCATTCAATCCACAGCCAAAACGGTGGAAGAGATCGTAGAAGAACTTAAAAACAATACAACCACAGCAGAGCGCTCCGGCCGGGCACAGGATCAGGAAGACACCTATGCCATGCAGAAACTTCGAGCCCGGGGATATATGTAAATGGGCAATAACGGAAGTACGCCAGATCTTTCCAGCCGCCTTTTGCGGCTGGTCATCGTCGGACATGTGGATCATGGGAAATCCACCCTGGTCGGACGCCTTCTCTCCGACACCGGAAGTCTGCCTGATGGCAAGCTCGATTTTATCCGCGACATCTGCAAACAACAGGGCAAGGATTTCGAGTTTGCTTTTTTACTGGACGCCCTGGAAGAAGAGCAGGAACAGGGAATCACCATTGACACTTCCCAGATTTTCTTTAGCACCGCAAAACGCAAATACGTTATCATTGATGCGCCGGGTCACAAAGAGTTCCTGAAAAATATGGTGACGGGTGCCGCAGATGCCGAAGCCGCCCTCCTGCTGATTGACGCCAATGAAGGAGTTCAGGAACAGTCGCGCCGACATGGGTACATATTAAAGCTACTGGGGCTCACCCAGGTCGCGGTAGTGATCAACAAAATGGATCTGGTCGATTATGACGAGAAGGTTTATAACAATATCAAATCAGAATATATCTCCTTCCTGAATTCGTTGGGAGTTGAAGCCCTAGAGTTTATTCCTGTTTCCGCCAAACTCGGTGTAAACATCGCCGCGTTGAAAGATGAAATGCCCTGGTACAAAGGGATCACGGTTTTAAGCATGCTCGACCAGTTCGAGAAAAAACCCCCGCCGGATCACCTGCCCTTTCGATTTCCGGTTCAGGATGTTTATAAATTTGACGAACGGCGCATTATTGCCGGGCGGGTTGAATCGGGACAGGTTAAAGTCGGGGACCGGGTGATTTTCTCCCCCTCCAACAAGCAGGCGGTGGTAAATGCCATTGAGGCCTGGAGCGTGCCAGAACAACCCACTTCAGCTACTTCATCAGAATCCATCGGCTTCACTCTCGATGAGCAGATATTTGTGGAACGTGGGGATGTGTGCACCCTCATAGACCAGTTGCCCATTGTCTCCACCACTTTCGATGCCAATGTTTTCTGGATGGGCAAACGAAACCTGGAAAAAGGTAGAAAGTTTACCCTCAAATTAAACACGCAGGAGGTGGAATGCGAAGTGCTTGAATTTAAAAAAGCCATCGATGCCTCCACCTTGGAGACCCTGACCGGTCAAAATTATATCGCCAAGAATGACGTTGCCGAATTGACTTTGAAAACCCGGAATCCGGTAGCCTTTGATCTGTTCGGGTCCATCGCCACCACCGGGCGATTCGTGCTGGTTGATGGATACGATGTCTGCGGAGGCGGTATCATCACCACCTACACCCCGACGACCAAGACCGACAAACTCAGAGACGAAGTCCGCACCCGGGATTTCAATTGGATTAAAAGTGAAATTAAACCTGAGGAAAGAGCTTACCGCAACGGACACAGGGCGGCACTGATACTCATTACCGGCGACCCGGGTACCGGCAAGGGTCCGCTGGCCAGAAAATTGGAACACAGCCTGTTCCAAAATAATTTCCAAAGTTATCTGCTCGACCGCAGGAATGTCAACCTCGGTGTCGGAGCCGATCTGGATGATCCTAAAAGTGGTAGTGAAAGTGAATCGGCCCGGAGGTTGGGGGAAGTAGCAAAACTTTTTCTTGATGCCGGGCATGTGGTGATCTCCACCTCCAACGCCTTTCATCAGGATGACCAGGCCGATCTCAGGCTATTGGCTAACCCTTACCCGGTTGTAGAAATACAAGTCAGCTCGAAACCCACAGGAGAACCCGACCTCGTTCTCTCTGTGGATGAAACACAGAACGCAGAAAAAGCATCCCACAAAATTCAGGACTTTCTCAAAGAAAAGAAAATTCTGCTGGGCCATAACTATTCGATTTAACTGCTCGCCGCAGGGGCGACTGGCAATAACTTTTATTAGGAAGCAACGGTTACACTCGGCTTAACGTGCCTTTGCCCAATTCCTCCCTGATAAGGGGGCTAGGGGGGTTGGTTTCGATGAAGGTGGTTTACATCACTCCGTTTTCAATTGACATCAACCCGAATATCGGGCATTAATAATGTTCCATATAGGCCGAAAAATTAAAGTTGGAGCTTAACCTCACATGCCAAAGATCAAGGTCATCAACACAGAAACCAACGTAATCATTGATTTGAAAGCCGGTTATGGGGCCAACCTGAGAAAAGCCGCGATCTATAACGATGCCGAGGTTTATAAAGGGTTCAACAAGTTTTTAAACTGTCGGGGGCATGGTTTATGTGGCAAATGTGTGGTGGAAATCGAACCTCTTGAAAACGTCAACCCACGCACCTTTTTTGAAAACCTCCACAAGCTCGAACCTCACCAGAAACTCGGTTGCCGCGTCAAAGTCTATGGCGATATCACCGTCAAAGCCGCCATCGCAGACTGACCATCCAGGTATTTCCCCTTCCCCGTTATTTTATTTTCATTAATTTTTTTTATATCCTGAGTACAATAAGTAGCGGCAGAAGTGTCAGCCCTACAACACCAACGAAGGCGTGGACCAGCACGTCCCAGCGTTTGCTGTAGGGGACGATTGTGATAAAGTAAAGGCAGATCAAATAATCCAGCAAAGTGTTTTCATCGTGGGTCTGGTTCATAAGCAGATAATAGCCCAGGCAAAACACGATGGTGTAAAACAGGAGCCTGTGGATTTTGAGGCTTTGGGCAGTCCTCTTTCTGAAGGCCATGAACAACCCCAGAAAGATATTGATGATATAAAATCCGATCGCGGCCACCACCCAGATAAGCGATGGGGAAGATGTGATTTTCGGGATTAGAGTGGCATCCATAAAACATCGAATCTTAAGAAGGTGAATGGCATATTAACATGGGCTTAAATTTGAAAAACCGAAAAGTAGTCATCACCGGTGCCAGTGACGGTATAGGCAGGGCTCTGGCCCTGGCATTTGCCAAGGAAGGTGCGCAGGTTGCCATCTGCGCCCGCAACCAGGGTCGTCTGGACTCCTTGTCCAACGAAATTGAAGGTGCTCACTTCTTTGCCGCTGACCTCGGCAAGGTGGAAGGAGTTGCAGCCTTTCACAAAAGTGTAATGCAACAATTGGGGCAGGTCGATGTACTGATCAATAATGTCGGCGCGATTTTAAAACTGGTAAACTTTTTTGAACTGACCGATCAGGACTGGGAAGATTCGTTTCAAATCAATCTGATGTCTGCCGTTCGGCTGACCCGGTTATGCATTCCCTCTCTCAAACAGTCCACTTGCGCAAGGATCATTAATATTTCATCCATTGCCGCCGCCAGTCCGCAGGAAGTTTTTCCACACTACAGCGCCATGAAGGCCGGGCTTTCCAATTTCACCGTTTCCCTGGCCCAGACCCTTGCGCCGGATAAGATTCTGGTCAATTCCATTTCCCCCGGCCCGGTATGGAGCAAATCATGGGAAGACGAAGCCAAAGCACAATGTAATGGTTCTTCCATGGAGCAAACAAAAAAAGAAATCATGGAACAAACCGGGAAAACCATTCCTTTAAACAGAATGGGCATGCCGGAGGATTTAACAGGACTGGCCCTGTTCCTGGCTTCTGAGCAATCGGCCTGGATCACAGCCACGAATTTTAACGTAGATGGCGGTTTAACCCGGAACCCATTTTAATATGACACACAAATTTTTATCGGCCATCATCTTCCTGGGCATGCTTACCGGATGCTCGGTTTCGCAATCGGCAAAACAAGCTGATAAAATCCTGGTCACTTCGGAATCCTCTATTTTCGACAAACGATTTGAATCCGTCTCCCTAAAGGTATTGACCTGGAAAATTTCTGGGTTCATGGCGATTCATCGGATGACCGCGAACCGGTTCCGTTAGACAACCACACATTTTCCAGTATCACCGGGAAGGTGAAGCAGGCAGTGGTGAATATTTATACCATTCGGGTTGATGAGCGTGATGTCAAATTCGGAATCTCGCCTAATGATCTCCTGCCCATAAGGATTCCCATTGTTTCCAACATTTTGGATATCATTCCCTTTCAGGTTCCCATTCCTTTTAAGTCGGAAGGGTTCAGCCTGGGCTCGGGTTTTCTAATTAACCGGGAAGGCTACATCCTCACCAATGCTCATGTAATTTCCAATGCGGTTAATATCCATGTGGTACTGGCTGAAGGAAAAAAAGAATACCCCGCGAAAATCATTGGAATAGATCGGCTGACCGACACCGCCCTGATTAAAATTGAGCCGGACTTCGTTCCCACCGTTCTACCCTTCGGCGATTCGGACAAACTGCAAATGGGAGAGATGGTACTGGCAATAGGAAATCCACTGGGATTCCAGCATTCCGTAACATCCGGCCTGATCAGCGCCAAGGAGAGGGCTACTCCCCACGCCGGAAACCGCTATACAAACTTTCTGCAAACCGACTCGGCCATCAACCCCGGCAGTAGCGGTGGGCCCCTCATCAACCTTTATGGAGAAGTGGTGGGGATCAATACAGCTATTGTTGAACAGGCACAATTGATCGGGTTCGCAATTCCCATCAATACCGTAAAAGGTGTCATGGGTATGCTGATCATCGGCAAAACGGAAAGAGGATGGTTCGGAGCCCACGCATCACCTATCACTGCCGAGGAAGCTTTGGAACTGAACTATACGGAGTCTGAGGGAATGCTTATCAAAGGTGTGGAAAAAGACAGCCCCGCCGAACAGTCCGGCCTGCAAATAAATGACATCATCACCGGATTTAACAAAGAGCCGATCACCAGTCTGTCCATCTTCCGGCGCAAACTGCTGACCCTCATCCCGGGGCAGGAAATTCATTTAACCATCTTCAGGGATGGGAAAACCTTCGAGATCACCAGCACCCTGGCTCGAAAAAAAACCGAGGAAGAAAACGCAGCAGAACCAACCTCCTGAAATTTCGCTCGGCTTGCATTTTAGGGAAAGTCACAGTATTCTCCCATCTTATTGCAAAAACCAACTTACAAAACAAACCGTGTTTTTTATGACACCTGACGTCAATCCTCAAATCTTTCGCGAATATGATATACGCGGTGTGGTCGGCAAAGACCTCACCTCCGAAACCGTTCAACTGATCGGCCAAGCCATCGGCACTTATTTGAAACGCCAGGGAGCAAAATCACTGGTAGTGGGGTGGGACGTTCGCTCCAGTTCGGTGGACTTTCGCGATATTTTATCCAAAGCCCTGACCTCTACCGGATGCGATGTCGTGGATATTGGAATGGTCCCCACGCCCGTGTCCTACTTTGCCCTGCATCATCTCAAAGCGGATGGCGGCGTGATGATCACCGGTAGCCACAATCCGCCGGAGTTCAATGGCTTCAAAATCAGCCAGGGCCAACACAGTCTATATGGCAAAAAGATTCAGGAATTGAAAAGCCTGATCGATTCCAAAGATTTCGAAACCGGATCGGGAAAAATCGAACAGACAAATATTCTGGAACCTTATATGGAACATATATGCTCCATCCTGAATATTTCCAGAAAAGTAAAAGTTGTAGTAGACGGAGGTAACGGGTGCTTCGGTATAGTGGGCCCGCAACTCTTGAGAAAACTCGGACTGGATCCTATAGAAATTTTTTGCGAACCGGATGGAACCTTTCCTAACCACCATCCCGATCCCACTGTGGCAAAAAACCTAAAAGGATTGATTGCAAAAGTTCGGGCCGAAAACGCAGAGTTGGGGATCGGGTTTGACGGAGATGCCGACCGCATTGGCATCGTGGATAACAACGGCAATATTCTATGGGGAGACCAGCTGTTGACTATTTTCGCACGGGATATCCTTTCGAAAAATCCCGGTGCCACTATTGTGGGGGAAGTCAAATGCTCACAGAACTTGTTTCAGGATATCGAAAAACATGGCGGAGTTCCGGTCATGGCACCGGCAGGCCATTCTCTGATCAAAAATAAAATGAAGGAGACCGGTGCGCTTCTTGGCGGGGAAATGAGCGGCCACGTCTGTTTCGCCGACAATTATTTCGGATACGATGACGCGGTGTTTGCCGCAGGCCGGATATTGCAAATTGTGGCGCAGTCCAGCCAAAAAGTTTCTGAAATGCTCGCCGACCTTCCTGAAACGGCTTACACGCCGGAGATTCGTATCGACTGCCCCGATGACAAGAAGTTTGAAATTGTGCATGAGCTGACAGAGTTTTTCAGGAACCAGTACGATGTCATAGATATTGATGGTGTACGGATCAACTTTGACAATGGCTGGGCATTGATCCGCGCCTCCAACACCCAGCCGGTACTGGTGCTGAGGTTCGAGGCCGAAACCCAGACCCGCCTTGAAGAACTGGTCAGCATTGTAAAAAAACAAATGGATCAATACCGACCCATTGTCCAATTCGACCACTGCTAGCCGGGCGACTGGGCAAGAGCTCGATTGCGCCGAGATAATTCTTTGTTCGCCAGATAAAGCCATTGCACTTTGGGTCCAGCGAGTTATGCTTATCCTTTGCCTTCATGCCCCGAATGGGGTATCACGCTGGCGCCTAGCGGTGGATTATCAGTCCTGCGTAACCCACGACTTTCTCCATATCTCCGCTCACTTCTCCCGAAGTCATATACTTGACCAACTCGGCCTCTTTGGCGCCCAAACTTTCACAGTAGTGCAACATGACGGTTACCGGATTGACCCCACACATCGTGATCTTTTCTGACCGTACTGTTTCCCACAAACCGACCGGGTCCCGGTTTTGTATGCAGGCAATGGCCTTTTGGTCTTTGGCACTGGCCGCATCATGAGATTCGTAATGCGTCATATCCGAGCTGGCAACCAGCAAAACCGACCGCCCCAGCCGGTTAACCGCCCGCACAATTCCCTCACTGAGCACTTTGCAAGTTGAAACTTTCAACCGCATAAGGCAAATAGGAACAATTTGAAATTCTTTTTTAAAATATTGCAGAAACGGCAATTGGGTTTCCAGGGAATGCTCAAACCGGTGCGCCGAAGAGTCCGGTTTCGCTATAGCTGTTTCCTCGCAAATGGCGTTTGCCAGTTCCCGGTCGATGGCAATATCACCCATTGGCATGGACCAGACTCCCTCCGTCATAACCGCCACCGCCTCGCCCCGGCCGGTATGATTGGGTCCAATTAAAATAACCGTGTCTGGAATTTCAATTCTCGAATACACCGCCCCCGCCACATCCCCGGAGTACATGAACCCGGCATGGGGAACAACAATGCCAAGAGCCGGACTTTTTTTCGCGTTTCGTTCCATATGGGATTCCACATCCCGAACCAAGGCCTCACGCTGGGCAGGATAAAACCTGCCGGCCACTGCTGGCTGACGTTTTTCCCGACTCTGTTTATCCGAATCAAAAAACATCATCGTCGAATCTCTCCAGTCATGGGCACAAAAACCACAGCGGTAATAAATCGTTCTTTCAGGCTCCCGTTTTTCTGCTTGGTCAGCACCACCAAGTCTTGCGAGCCTATGGTTTTTCCCAGGGGAAGCACCATTCTGCCGCCGACTTTCAACTGGTCAACCAGAAGTTTGGGTATTTTCGGCGCCGCCGCGGTGATGAGAATCGCATCGAAAGGCGATTTTTCCTGCCACCCCCGATAACCATCACCGTGTCTAACAGTTACGTTTTTATAACCCAGCTTTTTCAGCTTACTGTCTGCAGTGCGGGCAAGGAGCTCAACGATCTCGATCGTATATACCTCCTTGACGATTTCTGCCAGCACCGCCGCCTGATAGGCCGACCCCGTTCCAATTTCCAAAACGCGGTCATCAGCATTCAACATCGCGCTCTGTGTCATCAGAGCAACGATATAAGGTTGCGAAATGGTCTGATTTTCTTTTATGGGAAGGGCGGAATCGGAATAAGCCCGGCTTAAAAAACCGGGCTCTACAAACAGGTGGCGGGGTACTCGGAGCAGGGCCTGCAAAACAGCCCTGTCACGGATGCCGCGACGCCTGATCTGGTCTTCGACCATCTCTTTTCGAGCAGAATCAAAATCTACAGAAAGGACAGCCATAGACTTAAAGAATGTCGAACAGAAGGCAGTAACCAGGTAAGGAAAAAATGCCTTAAAAAATGAGCCCGTTTTTCTTGAGCCAATCCTGGGTATCAAACTTTTTGTTGGCAAACTCCTGGTATTCGATTTCTTTTTTAGAAAGTTCCAGTCCATCGATGAACTGCGGTCTTTTGGAAGACTTTTTACTTTTGCGCTTCTTGGGCGCAGGCCGCTCCTCCGTGGTTTCCTCTTCAACTTCTAATTCGAGTGAATCGGTCAACATTTCCATCTTAAGGACCAATACCATAAAACTCTTGGGGCAGATATGGTCATTTTTATGGATTTCAGCAACGATCTTTTTAACTTTGGGTGAAGTCATGACCGCTTCGGTGACCGCCTTGGACAACTTTTCAAAAATGCGCTCAGACCCTTCGAAATCACTCACAAAATCCCCCTTTCAGTTTCCTGATATAAATAGCAGACAACCTTAGTTATCTGCATCCTGATTTAACCTTAAACCTCTCCCGCCACCTTGTCAACCCACTCCCGTGGGAGGGAATTGGGCAAGAACTCATCAAGCCGAAATAACTCTTTGCTTGCCAAGTAAAGCGACGGCCACCGGTCGCTGGTCAGCTAGTACAGGGGTACAGAGGAGTCGATTTTCTCCGACCATTCGTTGATGCCCCCACGCATACTCTTCAGGTTGCTGAATCCCATTTCCTTCAGGGCTTTCAATGCTTTCATCGAACGCACCCCGGCCTTGCA
>Ga0066369_10000334_pt1 | contig 20635 bp, 18 predicted proteins | sample Knorr_S7_td_Bott_FD_70972 | JGI IMG/M metagenome (GOLD analysis project Ga0066369, IMG submission 70972) | Marine microbial communities from Southern Atlantic Ocean transect - Knorr_S7_td_Bottom_ad_4513_LV_A | ecosystem: Environmental > Aquatic > Marine > Oceanic | place: Southern Atlantic... | reverse complement strand
ACCGGTACTTCCGGATTGATTCGCCCTAAGGAAAAAGATTTGTTTCGATGACTTATTCTGCCGTCACTGGATCTTCCGGAAATTTTCTATCGGGGATTCCAGAGCCAACAATACTAGCACTTTCCGGAGGCATCGGAGGAGCCAAACTTGCTTTGGGTTTGACTCAAGCCATGCCTCCGGAAAAACTGATGATTGTTGGAAATATCGGAGATGATTTTGTACATTGTGGTCTGCATATTTCGCCGGATTTAGACACCCTGATGTACACACTTTCTGGAAAATCAGATCCGGAAAAGGGATGGGGCCTTGCCAGAGAATCATGGACTGTCATGCGAGCTATGGAGGAAATAGGGGGTGAAACATGGTTTCAATTGGGAGACAGTGATTTAGCAACACATCTTGAGCGCACTCGCAGGCTGTCGGAGGGTGATTCTCTCTCAGACATTACGACTGATTTTTGTCATAAATTTGGAATTGCCTCACGAATTATTCCAGCCAGCAATGATTCTGTGCGCACAATTGTTGAAACCCCGGAAGGTGATTTATCGTTTCAAAATTATTTTGTACAAAATAGCTGTAAGCCAATCGCTACTGGCCTCCGTTTTCAAGGAGATGACAAAGCTTTGCCTCATCCGGAATTTATCGAAATACTCCAGAGCCCTTTTTTAAAAGCAGTTTTGATTTGTCCGTCCAATCCATTTCTCAGCATTGACCCGATTCTTGCCGTGCAAGGAGTTCGGGAAGCATTGCAGGGCTGTTCTGTACCAGTAATTGCGGTTTCTCCGATTATCGGATTTGATTCTGTAAAAGGTCCAACCGCAAAGATTATGCGGGAACTCGGTCTTCCAGTTTCTGCAATTGCTGTTGCAAATTATTATCGTGATTTTCTCGATGGTTTTATCTTAGACACACAAGATGAGAAAGAAGCTTCCGAAATCCAGAAAATGAATATTTCTGTTAAAGTTGCAGATATATTGATGAAAGATCTTGCTACCAAGACTAAGTTGGCAAACATAGTTTTGGATTTTTCAAATAATTGTAACAAACGCAATTTAAATTTACAAAAAAACGGTTTGTCATGTGGGGCATAATTCCAATCAAAATTCTAAACCAAGCCAAGCACCGCTTGAAACATGTTCTTTGTCCGGAAGAACGACAAGAATTTTTTAAGGCCATGTTCGAGGATGTGTTATCTACAATGATGTCAGTTCCTGATTTTGAACAAGTTGCTGTAGCAACCATTTGCCCAGCAGCCAGTATTATTGCAAAAAAATACGGTGCCACCGTTTTATCAACAAGTCAGGATGAAGGTCAAACAGATGCAGTCAGGCGGTCGGCTGAAATTTTGGATGCCAAAGGAATTTCAAGTATGTTGGTGATTCCAGGAGATGTACCCTTGGTAACTGTCGAAGAAATTAAGATAGTTCTTGAATTACATGAAAAAGCGCCCTCAATGACTATTGTACCTGCATATGACGAACTGGGATCAAACTGTATTGCGCTTTCTCCACCAACCGCTGTACCATTGAGTTTTGGCCCGAATAGTTACTTTCCCCACTTGGAAACAGCACGTAAACTGGGACTTGCAATGCAAACCCCAAAACTTCCTGGGCTAGGTTTGGACATTGATACTCCCGAAGATTTACTAAAGCTATCTAGGCAAACAGTTTGTACAAGGGCACAGGAATATTTACTAAAGAAAAATATTGTGGAACGATTAAACAACAAATGAAAAAATAACCTAATTTATAAAATTTATTAATGAATTCAGGATTCTCAGCTATTAAGGTTAAACGTACTTATAAGTTTAGACAGATCATTGAACAATACGGTGCATATTTAACTCTAGTTATTCTGCTGATTATTTTGGGCCTGATCACTCCGTAAATATTTGGAAATGAAACACTTGCCTTGATGTTTTGGCAATGTGCTCAGCTTGGAATAATAACTATTGGCCAAACGATGGTCATGCTTGTTGCGAGGTTAGATCTATCTGTTGGGGGAGTCATTGTGATGACTTCAATGGTGGTGGCCGAAGTGAGCAATGGTAGGAATGAAATGATTCAGTTTGCTATTCTAATTGCTTTAATTGTCGGTATGCTAATCAGGTTGTTTAACGGTTTACTAATCACTCTACGTAAAGTCACCCACTTGTGGCAAAAGTCAATGTTTTTCCTTGTTTAGGGATTCCAGAAAGCATTCACTCGAGGAGTACCCAGTGGATTTGTCCGAGAATCATTAGGTGTGGTAAACAAATCATGGGTATTTATCTCCATTCCACTTGAATTATTTTCTTTCTTCCTATGAATTCTAATTATTTTTAGTTGATAAGTCTCCTTTTGATAATCCCACAATTATACTAAATTTATTTGCACCACTTATAAATGCAATAAAAGAGCATAATGTTGAGAGCTCCTCTCTATTAAACAATGAATTTAGTTTTTCAAAATCTTCATCGGCTATTTTGTGTGGGTTCTCGATTGACAGTCTAGCTAATGATACTGCTGCTGCTATTCTTTTATCCTGATGTAACTCATCAGGTGGGCCACCGAAGGACATTCAATATTCACATTCTTGACCCCAAGCCGAAACTCTCCGAACTTGCTCCAGTAGTTTAGAGCCTAAGGTTGGGTGACTGAAAAATTCTTCCTCTAAACTTACCCATTTTTCATGAATAGCAGGGTTGTTTCCAATAATTTTTTTGTATGGACTATTTCCGTAGTCTGATTCTGGGATACGTGCCATTTTAAGCTCTCTTGAAAAATTTAGGTTGAGACAAACTTTAACTAACAAACACTAATTATCAGTTTTATTTTTAGTTTTGTCAAATTAGATGATTTTTTCTAGGCTAGCCGGTTTTAGAAGTCAAAACAACTAGACGATGGTTGATTATAAGATTCTTTTCAAGCCTCAAATATTTCTCAAGTTATTAGTAAAGTTTCAACTCATACAATATAATGGTTTTGATAATCTGCAGTCTAAGAACAAAATATTTATTTACATTATTCATGTGATACTGGCTGTGATTTACTGTAAATTCATTCTATTCACTTTATATGAGCTTTCCTATTTTAAATATTGAATTATATTAATTATTGAGCTTTTGTTTGTATTTTTATTGATATTCAAATAACATCTAATAATTTTTAATATCTTTAAAATACCTATTTCAATTTAAATATCCAATGTTAAAAAATAGAAAAATAATATTTAAATATTTTAATGGCAAAAACCCAAAAAGTGTTTTTGAAATAGTAACTGACTCAATTACAGAAGAACTAGATAGTGATGAAATTCTTGTTAAGATTTCACAAGCTATGGTACATCCATGCGATTTGGGATGCGCTAGTGGTTATGTAAATGGAATAATTTTACCTTCTGGAGCAGGATTTGAAGGATTAGGTATAATAAAGAATGTGGGAATAAACTTAAAAAAAGAATTATATATTGGCCAAAAAGTACATGTATGTGCTACGCACGTTTTAGATAGATGGAAATTATGGAAAGGTGTTTGGTGTGATTATATGATTTTAAAAGAAAATGAAATTATACTGATACCACAAGATATCAACGATGAAAGAGCTATTCAATTGTTTGTAAATGTAATGACTCCATTAGCTATGGTTAAGGAAATGAATTTAAAAAAAGGAGATATTTTATTACAAACGGCAGCGAACTCAGTTGTTGGGAGAGTAATAATTCAATTGAGCAAAATTTATGAATTCAAAACAATTAATATTGTTAGGAATAAATTAGCTGCAATCAATTTATGCAAAAAATACAACATTAGTGAAGTATATGTATATTCAAATAATAATCATAAAAAACTATTCAATTCTTTGTCAAATAAATATAATAATGTTATCATAAAGTATGTGATCGATGCTGTTTCAGGAAATTTGGGATTACTGTGTTGGAAACTGCTTTCACAAAATGGTGTTTTTTATTCTTATGGAGCTTTATCAGGAAAACATTCTCTAGATATTAATGTTGTAAATGATCTTTGTAGAAATAACAAAACTTTGAAAGGATGGTCTATACAAGAAACATGGCTAAGAACTAAAAGTAATAAAGAAAAATTAAAAATTATCAACGAAATTTGGGAATTATTTAAAAAGGGACAACTAAACTTACCAAAATTAGGAAAATCTTTTGAGTTGGAACAATTTCAAGAAGCTTTAATTGAGTCACAAAAACCTCAAAAAAAAGGTAAAATAACTTTAAGAATGTCGTAATCATACTTTTTCTCTGAAGAAAACAGAGGAAAAGATGATTATGATGACATCCTGGGTGATTCCAGTGGGATTCTTGCCGATATTGATGACGCTCTGTACTCCATTAAAAAGGTGCGACGTGTGATCATCTAAATAAAATACGATTGAGAAGCAAAATGGGATTCTTACGAAAATTACGGTAGATGCCGGTTTCCTTGATTTGAGGCCAAAAATGCAGGATACATGGACCGTCATGCTGAAGATGGACACCAAGCTAAACTCTTCCCTGCGCAGCTTGCTGGTTTTTGCTGCTAAACTTAATAACTACAAGACTCACCTGATCATAATTTTCCCTTCCTGAGAGGAACTGTCCTTGACTTGGGGTCCACTTCAGACCTTACTTATTCAAAGCATAATTGTGGTATAAGAGTTTTAAAATATTTAATCTTTATTTGAACTCTTTGACCACTCAATGTCTCAAAAATAGCTGTGTTCGGACCCAATCTCTTTTTACCTTGTGATTTATATTATATATGATATATATTTATACTTAAATTGATCTTTGTGAGATTACATTTTAAATTTCTTAATGTTTTGATACCTTAATTTTAAAGGAATATGCATGTAGCAATTGATATAGGTGGCACATTTACAGATGCTGTAGCAATAGACGATTATGGAATTATTAAAACAGCAAAATCAACAACAACACACGAAAATCTAACTATAGGTGCAATAAATTCTCTTAAGGCGCTACAAATAAATTTTAACCAAGTTTCATCTTTCGTTCATGGAACAACTGCTGGTTTAAATGCCTTACTGGAAAGAAGAGGAGGCAAAGTAGCATTGATAACAACAAAAGGTTTTAGAGACATCTATGAAATTGGCCGAGCTAATAGACCTGAAATATATAATTTTAGATACAAGCGTCAAAAAACTCTTTTAAATAGATGTGATATCTTTGAAATTGATGAACGTATTGGTGCAGATGGCTCAATAATTAAGTCTATAAACAAGGAAAAAATCATTAATCTTTTAAAAAAATCTATTAAAAATAAGTATAACTCAATCGCAGTTTGTCTTCTTCATTCATACAGGAATCCTGAACATGAAGAAGAAGTTTACTCAATAATTAATGATGAAATAAATGATCTTCCAATAATATTATCAAGTCATGTCTCCCCTGAATGGCGTGAGTATGAAAGAACTTCAACAACTGTTGTATCCGCTTATATTTCACCTATAATTATAAAATATTTAACTAATCTACAAAATTCATTGAAAAAAGAAGGTATAAATGTTCCAATACTTATTATGCAATCTAACGGAGGAGTAGTAAGCGCTGACGTTGCGAAAAAGAATCCTGTCCAAACCTTGCTTTCTGGTCCAGTTGGAGGGACAATTGCCGGAGTGACAGTATTTAATGATGTAAAATATCTATCAAAAAACGGATTAATTTGTATGGATATGGGGGGTACGTCTTTTGATGTTAGTATTGTAATTGATGGGAAAGCACAAATTGAACTTGACTCTAACATTGATGGGCATGATTTGTTAGCTCCTTCAGTAGCTATTCACACAATAGGCGCTGGAGGTGGAAGTGTTATAGGGTTTAAATCAGGTAAAATTAATGTTGGCCCTCGTTCAGCCGGCTCTAATCCAGGTCCTATTTGTTATGATCATGGTGGAACAGAACTAACAATTACTGATGCAAATTTAGTTCTTGGAAGAATTTCAAAAAAATTAAGTTTTGGTAATAATGTTAAACTTAATTATGAAAAAACATCTGCAAAAATGAATGAATTAGGGAAGAAACTAAAACTAAGTGGAAATCAAGTTGCCGAAGGAATAATAAAAATTGCTGATGGTAATATGTCTAATGCTATAAGAGAATTAACCGTATTTAGAGGACTAGATCCACGTGACTATGCTTTAATGGCATTTGGAGGAGCAGGTCCATTGCATACTGTAGCGCTGGCAGAAGAACTCGAAATTTCTACAGTTGTTATTCCTGCTAATGCTGGCGTACTCTCAGCTTGGGGTATGCTTCAGGCTGACTATAGGGTTGATAAATCCATTTCTTTTTCTGGATTAATTGGTCAGCTTAATGATAATAAAATTAGGGAAGAATTTGATCGACTATGTGTTAAATCTAAATCTATTCTGGCATTTAATTCTGAAACCAAATTCGTTCATGAATTTAACTATAGTGCCGATTTGAGATATTTAGGGCAAGAATATACTCTTACAATTTCAGTAGATTCATTAAAAAATGATTGGCAACTCAAATTAAGAAAAGATTTTGACAGTGCTTATCTTATAAGATTTGGCCACTGTAATGAAGAAGAAACTGTAGAATTAGTAAATTTAAGAGTTACTTTAATCATGTTCAAAAATAAAATAAATAAAATTGTTAAAAAGTCTTTCACAAGTAAAACAAAATTTAGATATGAAAAATTTTGGTCATTAAATCAATGGCAAGATTTACCAATCTGTAATTATGAAGAAATTAAATTAGGATCAAAATATGAGGGCCCTCTAATGGTAACTGATAGCAGTTTTACTTCTTATATACCTAAAAATTGGAAGCTTAAATTGCATAAACAAGGGCACATGATATTGACGAAAATAAAAAGTTAGTTAAGGATTTTTTATGAAAAATAAAATACCAAATAAAAATAACAAAACTTTTACAAACGTAGATCCAATTACTGTTGAGGTGATTCGAAACTGTTTTGCATCTATTGCAAAGCAAATGAACCAAAATTTAGCTAGGTCTGCATATACTCCTATAATTTATGAGATGAAAGATTGTTCTGTAGCAATATTTGACAGAAAAATTAATCTCGTTGGACAATCCTCAGGACTACCAGTCTTTCTTGGCACTCTCGGTCCAGCGGTTAAAGCAGTTGTTAAAAGCTATAATATTTCTGAAATCAAGGAAGGTGATATATATATTATTAATGATAGCTATATTGTAGGTAGTCATTTAAATGATATGACAGTTTTATCACCCATATTTTATAAAAATAAATTAATTGGATTTGGAGCTACCAAAGCTCACTGGATGGATATTGGAGCAAAAAGTCCCAGTTCAGCAATGGATTCAACCGAAATTTATCAAGAGGGTTACAGGCTAGGACCTACAAGAGTATTTAAAGAAGGCAAACCAGAAAAGGATATTATTGATTTCTTGATGCGAAACTCGAGACTTCCGAAATCAATCTGGGGAGATTTACAAGCACAAATTGCAGCTTGTAGAACAGGAGAGCGCGAGATGAAAAAGCTTTATAAAAAATATGGGACGGACTTAATTGATTCTGCCAGTGTTTCAATATTTAATCAAAATGAAAATGCTGAACGACAAGCTGTTGAAAAAATGCCAAATGGCCGTTGGAAGTCTGTTGGATCTTTAGATTCATGGGGTCCTGGTGGAGATCCTGTTAAAGTAGTTACCGCATTAACTATACGTGGGCAAGAAATGCATGTAGATTTAACAGGTTCTAGTGCCCAAACTCCAGGATGTCTAAACTGCGGTCTTCAGCAAACAATAGCCGGAATAAGACTAGCATTTAAATTTGTAATAGAACCCCAGATCGATGTAAACGAAGGATCATTTAAGAATTTAAAAATCACAGTTCCTGAAAGATCTGTGTTTGATGCCAGAGAACCAGCAGCATGCCAACATTATTATCCACACATTGGTCTTATGATTGACTTATTTTTTGATGCATTATCAAATGCAGTTCCAAATGCTGTTATCGCAGGACAGCCTGGAGATGCAATGAATATAATGATAACTGGGAAACATACAGATAGTGAAGATCTTTTTGTTTCAGGAGAAGCAACAGGCATTGGCTGGGGAGCATTTCAAGGAAGTGATGGGGCCAATGGCATGATGACATATGGAGGAGGGGACCTAAAAAACTTTCCAATTGAAGTACAAGAGCATCGGTTCCCATTAAGAATTCATGAGTATCGACTTCGGCCAAATTCTGGGGGTGATGGACAATGGAGGGGAGGACTTGGGCTTATAAGAAAATACGAAGTCTTAAAAGATTCACGATTGTCTACATGGTTTGAAAGGACGAAAACTACGGGTCGAGGACTCTTAGGAGCGGGGAATGGAAAACCAGCAGAAGTATTAGTGGAAGAACCAAATGGTAAAAAATGGAATGCTCTAAAATGTGCTGATGTGGCTATAACTGCTGGCACAAAAATTACAGTAAAAACAGGGGGAGGAGGGGGATTTGGGTTGCCCGAAAAACGATCAAAAAAATGCATAAAAGAGGATAAAAAACAAGGTTATATAAACTAATCAAATTTTTTTATATTTTGAAAGACTGTTTTTGTTTTTAACACAACTTGTAAAAATTATGCTTCAGGAAAAATCAATATGAGTGGAAAAAAAATCTTAATTTTAAATCCGAACGGAACAAATATTTATGATGATGTAACCCTTGAAGTCGCAGAAACGGCAGTATCATCTGATACAAGTGTAACTGTTCGTAACCTTTCAGGAAGTGTCCCCAAAACTGCTTTCCTTCCTGCTACATCAGTTTTAATGAACCAACTACTCACTGCGGTAGTAGATGCAGAGAAAGACGGATTTGACGCTGTAGTTATTGCTTGTTGTTCAGACCCAGGTCTACAAGATGCCAAAGATTTGGTGTCTATTCCAGTAACTGCTCCCATGGAAGCAGCAGTTTATACTGCTGCGCCTATTGGAAGACTCGGAATTATAGCTCCAAGAATAGAATCTGGAGAAGATGAAAACCTACCTTCCGATTCCAACTGGGTACGTAAATTAATTCACCAATACGGAGTTTCACACAATTTTGCAGGAGTAAGATTTGCTCCAACTCCACATCCATCTGCTAATGAAACAGAAAGATTACTTAAAGAAGATTTGAGTGAATTATGTAGAATTGTTAGAAAAGGTATGTCAAAATCTTTGGATGAAAAAGGAATTGATGAAGCAAAGAGAGCCTGTGATGAAGACGATACCAAAGTCCTTTTTTTCGCTTGTACTATATGGAGTGGCCTTCTAGATAAGGTTCAAAATAGTGTGTCTGCTAAAATTCTTGATCCTGTCAAGAATACAGTAATTTTTGCAGAAATGCTGGCAAAAATTTAATAATTTTTTATATCAAATATATATAACTGTGTTTCATAATTTTCATATGCAAACTAAAAATTATAATTGACATAATTATTAGTTAATAATCATAGAACGATTTCAAGCTTACTTTATAATTTAGTAAAATATATAACAAATAAATTATTTCTAAGATCTATTAATTTTGAAATAAAAATAACTCGGGATAAAACTTAAATATTGTCATGACTAATGATGATTGCTGATATTTTATTTATATTGTGAAGTAAATGTTAAAATGATCTGACGTTTATGTATTTTATTATTTGTAAATCTATAAAACAAAAATGGTGGGAGGTATTCGTAAAGATTTATCTCATCAATTGGTACACCGTTATTTTGTTAAGGATTTGAAGCATGGAAAATAATTTTAGTAATTAACATAATTTTTTTAAATATTTCTAAATTGTTAAACTTTTAATCTAAGAGGTAAAATGAGATGTATAAGATATATATTGTTTTTTTATGTTATATTTTGTGTAAATTCAAATATTTATGCAAAGGATCTGGTTATTGGAATTGGTGGTGATATCGAAACTTTTGATGTTTGTTGTGCAAATTTCATTCAATCACACCACGCGCTTTATGCGGTGTATGAACCTCCTGTAATTTACCCTACGGTAAAAACAAGCAGCGGAGCTTTGGTTGGAGATGCAACTGCCTTGAAAGGTACTGTTTTTGAGTCATGGAAAGCTCATAGTGATGGATTGACTTATACTATAAAAATTAGAAAAGGACTTACGCTGCACAATGGTAAACCAATTAATTCAGACTTGGTTCGCTACATGTTTGAAAGAAATTTGAATACTCCAGGTGGCGGTGCATGGTTATTAAAAAACATAGCATTTGTTACTAAACCTCCTGAAATAATTGATGAATATACAATTAAATTGATTGGAGATAAACCTAGTCCAATGGTTATGAGTTCCATGTATATGACAAGTTCTTCAATGATTGATCCAGAGATTGTTAAAGAGCATGCAACTAGTGATGACCCATGGGCTACAAAGTGGATGACAAGAAATATAGCTGGTGGAAGTGGTCCATACAAGCTTGTTAAGCACATACCGGATCAAGAAATAGTTTTTGAAGCATGGAATGGTTATAAGGGTGATAAAGCAAAAATTAAAAGAATGATTTGGAAAATTATTCCATCTCCTGCCCAAAGAGCTTTATTACTTAAAAGAGGAGTTATAGATATTGCTGAAGGACTTGGCGAAGAGGAGTTTAAATCACTTAAGGGAGTTAAAGGAGTAAAAATTATTACAGCTCCATCTGGGAATCTTATCTATTTAGGAATGAACAGTTCAATACCTCCATTTAATGATGTTTTAGTTAGGAGAGCAGTATCTTATGCAATAGACTATAATGATATTCTTAAAAATGTATATAATGGAGATGCTAAACGCTTATGGGGACCATTTTCAGGAACTAATAGCTTTTCTTTAGGTTCTAAAGCAGGATATAGAACAGATACTGCAAAAGGTAAAAAACTTTTGGGATCTAGTAGTTATAAAGGCGAAATAGTTACAATTTCAATAGATTCATCGAGAGCTGATAGAGAATTATTAGCTGTTCGAATCCAATCTTCAATGAGATCAATTGGAATGAAAGCTGAAATTGAGAAACTGACACCTGCCGTTTACTCTGAAAGAAAAGTCGGCAAAAAACTTCAAATGACTATAGACGAAATGAATGCTTGGATTGATGATCCAAACTATTCATTATCCCTCACATTAGAATGTGGCGTTTATGGAAATTATATGGATTATTGTAATGAAGAAGTAGATTCAATTATTAAAAACGGGTGGGCAGAAACTAATTTAGAAAAACGCAGAGCAATGTTTGAACGAGCTCAGAAATTAATCATTGACGATGCACCTTGGGCTTTTATTGCTCAACCTAATTTTAAATTAGCCATGAAAAAAGAATTGGGTGGTTATGTTCACTATGCTAACGAAATTCCAAGATACAATCACTATTACTGGGAATAGTTTCCTTCATTAAATTCTCTCTTCCAATTAGATTGGACACCTTTATAAAAGGTGTCCAATCTTCCTTACTCTATTCATAACATGCGAATTCTAGCCTATGTATTTCATAGACTAATTATTTTATTACTGGCTGTTTTTGGTGTCTCTATAATTACTTTTGTTGTTACTCGAGTATTGCCTGGAAATCCAGCTTATCTAATAGTTGGGGTTCAAGCAGATCAATCAACTGTCGATGCGGTAATTGATAGATTGGGACTAGACAAACCAATACTTGAGCAGTACTGGTTATACATGAGACAGTTACTATTAGGAGATTTTGGAACAAGTTGGAGAACTGGTAATCCAGTGAGCTTTGATCTAAGTTCAAGATGGCCTGCAACATTAGAATTGGCATCAATTGCTATGATTCTTGCGATTATGTGGGCTATTCCTTTGGGACTATTATCATCAATTAGAAAACGTTCATTTTCAGATTATCTTGCAAAATTTCTTTCAGGTTTGGGTGTAGCTATTCCTGAATTCTGGTTAGCAACACTGCTAATTTTAGTTTTCTTCGCAGGATTCGAAATCGCTCCAGCACCAATAGGCAGAATTATGCATGCCTCGCCACCAGAATCCATTACAGGTATGTACATTATTGATTCAATCATTACAGCAAATTGGGAATCATTTTACGCTTCAGTTGCACAAATCATTCTACCTGCTACTACTTTAGCTATCACTACTGGCGCACCTTTGCTAAGGGTTACAAGAACTTTTATGATTGAAGTCCTTGATTCTCAATTTATACGATCAGCAAGAGCAAGGGGCATCCCAAAGATGTCAATAATTTTCCGACACGCTTTCCCAAATGTTTTACTACCTGTTTCAACTATGATTGCAGTATTGTATGGATATTTATTGGGTGGAACTGTTCTAGTAGAATATGTATTTTCTTGGCCTGGAATGGGTAAATATGCTATTGATTCTATAAATTCTTCAGATTATGCACCTGTCATGGCTGTCGTTGTGTTAAGTGCAACTAGCTATTTATTGGTCTATCTTTTAACAGATCTTTTACATTTTGTTGTTGATCCCCGTACTAGATAATTATGATTCAAAATTTTAATAATTTTAATTTTATAAATAAAAAATTAAATACCATCATTAGAAACATATCTAAATTCTTAAAAACTCCTTCTTATTTTTGTCTAACATTAATTATTTTTTTGGCAATCTTTGGGCCTTTTTTTGTAGGAGACCCACTAGAAATAAGTAAGGGTCCAAGATTGAGTGCTCCGTCATTTGATTTTTTGTTTGGTACTGATCAATATGGTATGGACATTTTATCTAGAGTTATAAATGGGGCTAGGATTGACTTGTTTACCGGATTTACTGCATCATTTTTAGCGGCTTCTATTGGAATGCCTCTTGGAGCATTTGCTGCATATAAAAAGGGCGTTTGGGATCAAATTCTCTTGCGTACCTCAGAATCATTTCAAGCTTTTCCGGTTCTAATTTTAGCGATGGGTACAATTGCAGCAATTGGTTCAAGTATAAGCAACATTATTTTTGTAATTGCCGTAGTGAATGTACCAGTATACATCAAGTTAACTAGATCATCAGTTGTTCCAATTTTAGAAAAGGATTTTATACATGCGGCTCGTTGTGCGGGTAAATCCGATTTTAAAATATTATTTAAACACATCCTTCCTAATGTTTCTCCAGTAGTTATTTCGCAATTTTCTGTAAACTGTGCTTGGGCCATTCAAATATTGGCTGCATTAAGTTTTGTAGGATTAGGTGTTAAACTCCCTATTCCTGAATGGGGGGCAATGGTGAGAGGCGGATCTGATTATATACTTTATGGTCAATGGTGGGTCTCTGTATTCCCCGGAATAGCCATACTTTTAACGGTTCTTACCCTAAATCACGTTGCTGATACTATCGGAGAGAACTAATAAATTTAATTCAAAATAATTTTGAAAGATAATTCTATAATAATATGGTTAATCAAAAAGACGAATTTATTGAACTAAACAATGTAAAACTTGTTATCTCTAGCAAAAATAAAAAATTATATCCTCTTCAGGGTGTAACGTTTTCAATTCCGTACAATACAAAAGTTGCTCTAGTAGGGGAATCTGGTTCAGGGAAAAGTTTAACCGCTGCTTCTATAATAGGTATGCTTCCAAGCAATGCAGAAATAATTGAAGGTAAAATTTTGATGAATGGTTCTAATATTGTTAATTTGTCAGAAAAAGAATTTCAACAAATTCGGGGAAAAAAAATTTCAATTATTTTTCAAAATCCTAAGGAATCATTAAATCCTATAATTTCAGTTGGTAATCAAATAGCTGAAGTAATTCGCGTACACGAAAAGTTAAGTCGTAAAGAAAGTATTAATAAAGCAATTAAATCCCTTGAACTTTTAGGCATTTCATCCCCAGCTAAAAGATTTGAGGATTATCCTCATCAATATTCCGGTGGTATGGCACAGCGAGCAGCCCTTGCAATGGCAATGGCATGCCGTCCTTCTTTATTAATCGCTGATGAACCTACGAGTGGATTAGATGCTACACTTCAACAGCAAGTTTTAGAATTATTATCGAACCAAGTACAAGAGCAAAAATCTTCTCTATTACTTATAACTCATGATATTAGTGTAGTTGGAGCAACATGTGAGCAAGTTGCTGTCATGTATGGTGGTAGAATAATGGAATTCGGAGATACCAAAACAATACTTAATAATCCTGTTAACCCTTACACTATCAAATTGATTGAATCTTTTCGACGTTCAAAAAAGAAACGAATGACTACCATACCAGGCTCTGTGAAACCACTAGTTGATGAGCTAAAGGGTTGTCCATTTGCCCCTCGTTGTTATATGGCAGAAAAAGACTGTTATAATCTATTACCATCATTAAGTTTTGTGAAAGGAAGATTCGTAGCTTGTTCAAAATTATGACCCTTTTAAAAGATAAGTAATATGTTAGGTAAAATTAATAAGAATTATCTTCTTAAAGTAAAAAAGCTAAGCAAGGTATTTGAAATTCGAGATGCTGCTCTACGTAAAAGAACCATTAAAGCAGTTGACAGCGTTAGTTTTGGAATAAATAAAAAAGAAACATTTGCAATTGTTGGAGAGTCAGGTTCAGGTAAATCAACGATTGGTAGAATATTATTAGGTTTAATAAGTAAAACAGAAGGTGAAATATTTTTTGATGGCAAACCACTTCAAATTCAAAATAATTCTATTTCTTTACGAAGAAGAATACAAATTGTTTTTCAGGACCCTACCGCATCTTTTGATCCTAGATTGAAGATTTTAGATAGCCTTTTGGAATTTTTGGATTTGAGGAAAGAGCTAAATAGTGAAGCTAAGATCAGCCTAGCAAAAGAATTAGTCGAGGAGGTAGGTTTGGATCCTGAAATGATAAATCGTAAGCCATCTGAGATGAGTGGAGGGCAGTTACAAAGACTTAATATTGCTCGTGCATTAGCTAGCGGTCCAGATCTAATATTTCTTGATGAACCCACATCATCTCTTGATGTATCTATTAGGGGTCAAATAGTAAATTTACTTCTCGAAAAACAGGAAAAATATGGCATTACTTTTTTATTAGTTGCTCATGATCTAAGAGTTGTAGCAGTCATGGCAGACCGTGTGGCAGTAATGTACTTAGGGCAATTTGTTGAAATATGTGAAAAAGAGAAAATATTTTCAAGCCCGTTACATCCCTACACTAGAGGTCTGATTCAAGCAGCTAGAATTGATGATCTTGGTTTTAAAAACAAAAATGATCTTGTTCGTTTAAGTGGTGAATTAAAAGAAGAGGATATAAACTCGGCAGGATGTAGATTAACTTCAAGGTGTCCTTTTTATGAATCAAAGTGTAATATACATCAAGATATTATTGAACTCAGACCTGGTCAATGGGTTAGATGCTGGAAGGCATTAGAAGTAGAAACTTCAAATAGTAATCAAATTAAGGAATAAATGTTTTTAATTAGGTTTAAATTTTTTATTAATAATATTTTAGAAAACTATGACGAAAAATAAAATTGAGATAGGTGCATTCCTTCCAAGTGCTGGCGAATTTCCAAGAAAATATGGTGTAAATAATATGGCAATCAGACTGGAAGAACTTGGTTTTTCATCTTTATGGGTATCTGATCACATTCTGATGCCCAAAATTATAAAAGCAGATTATCCTTTTGCTAAAGATAAAAAAGCGACTTGGGATACTAATATTGCATGGTATGATTCGTTAATATTACTTTCGATGGCTGCTGCTGTAACCAAAAATATTAAATTAGGAACTGCAGTACTAGTCCTACCACTTCGTCACCCTATAATTTTTGCAAAACAGGCAGCAACAATAGACGAGCTTAGCAAAGGTCGTCTTGTACTGGGTATTGGAGCGGGATGGCTTTCTGATGAATTTGATGCCTTAAATGTAAATTTTAAGACGCGTGGTAAAAGGTTTGAAGAATGGATGAATATTTCAAGAAATTGCTGGACAGGAGCTCCCAAAGCTTTTGATGGTGAGCACTATACTTTACCGGAAGGTTTTTTGACATTACCTAAACCATACAAAGATGATATACCATTTTTAGTTGGTGGACACAGTAAATATGCCTTTAAAAGAGCTGCAACTCATGGGAATGGATGGTTGCCTCAACAGTCAGCACTTTCTATTGAACCTTCTGAATTAATTGAACCTATTAATTTAATGAGAAAAGAGGTGTTATCGCTAGGAAAAAATCCTGATAAATTTAAAATTATTCTACGTATTAATCAGTCAGCTAACTCTGCAGATATTATTGCTGAAAATCTTAATTCACTTAGTGAAGTCGGAGTAAATGAAATAATTGTAGATATAGATTGGTCAAAAAATGCTGCAATGGAAAGAACTGCTGATGTTCTTTTAAATTTATAAAATAAGTAGATTCCTTTAAATAATATTATCAATTAAGATCGGGAACTGAGCCTTGACGTGGGTCTGAGTAATCCTCAATTCGAAATACTTTATCTTTTCTACAATAAACTCTGATCATTGCATGCGTTTCCATTTCTTTACCTGTTGATTTGTATATTCCGCGAAAAACACACTGCTGAATATATCCACCGTGAATGGGGAAAATATTACACTCGTCTATTGAAAACTTATCAATTTCTGATACAACCCATTTGGCTGATTCTAATGATTGATGCCTGTTTCTTTCTAATTGATCGTAATTATGCCAAACTAAAATGTCCTCACTGTAAATATTTTCTATAGCTTTTAGATCTTTTTCTTCAAAAGCTCTTTTTAGTTCATATGCTATATCAACAATCTTTTTTTTACTTATCATATTCACTTAATGATCATGAAGATGAGCTATGTCATCTAAATTGTCGTGTACACAGCCTCCCTCAGACTGTAGATTTGCTGAAGCTTTTTCAACAGTAATAAAATCGTCATGATATTGATTTAATTTTTCTCCTCCATTTTCAGTAACAACTACAACATCTTCGATCCTTGCACCAACACGACCTGGCCAGAATATTGAAGGTTCTATAGTAAATGTCATTCCCACTTCCAATGGTGTATCATCTTCTTCTGAAATGAAAGGGTATTCATGTACATCTAGTCCGATACAATGACCTGTTCTATGTCTAAATTTATCACCATACCCAGCATCCTCTATAACTTTTCTAGTGGCACGATCTACATCGCTTGCTAATGCTCCAGGTCGTACAGCAGATAATCCTTGTTTAGCAGATTCAATTACTATTTCATAGACTTCTTTAAGTTCAGAATCTGATTCACCAACAGAGAGTGTTCGCCCAAAATCAGAGCAATATCCTTTAATAATTGCCCCAAAATCAAAAAGTAAAGAGCTACCTTCTGGAATAACATTATTTGTTTCACGATCACTTGCATCTCTGTTAGTAGATGGCCCCATAGCCCATACTGCTGTGTCAAAGGATACACCTCTAGACCCTTTAAGGTTAAGAAGATGATCCAGTTCTTCTGATATTTCTCTTTCATTTTCTGCTGCTACGACTGTATTAGTAATTTTTTCCATAGAAAGATCAGCGAGCAGACATGCTTCTCTGATAAGAGAGATTTCTTCATCGGATTTTTTTCTGCGCATTGGATTTGTCAGCGTTATTCCATTTCTAACAATTCCTCTTGAATATTCACTGATTTTTAAAGTAGTCTCAGCCCAAGTGCGCTGCTCAACAGCTATATTTTTTAATGGTCCAAAATCTTTAATTATTTTTTCAAAAACAGCACTCCCATCATCCGTTTCCTTAATAATAATTTTTTCGCCAGTAGCTCCATGTGGCATATCAAATTCAGCAACCATTCTAGGTAAAACAAATAATGGAGTTTTAAATGGCCGAAAAAAAGCTCCACAAACCCAACCATGGGTATAGGATATATTTCCAAAAGTTGGTTTTCTTCTCAATGTACCCGTTAGATATTCTAGGTCAGAAGAAGGAGGGCAAAATAATAAATCACAGTTACTCTCAATCATCCTATTGCTAAGTTCCAATTGCCTTTTTTCGTATGTTTCATCATTAAATGTTTTCATAATATCCTCCTAATATTTTTGTAAAATAGATTAATATATTTATAACGATTGTCTCATTCACTATTAAAAATTAAATATTTCAGAGAAGCCGATTTATTAAACTAATACTAGAAATTGGTCACTTGTAAGTTGTCCTTAATATTCAAATTGATAAATTGATAATACTATAAATAATAATATATGTCAACATATATATTATATTATAGATAATTGATAGGATCTGATTGGCTCAGATCATCACCAGCCTGTATCGCTAAATATAGTAAATATAAATATTTTATAAAGATATATTTATATTTAAATATCAATTTATTTCAGACACTCTAAAAACCCGTTCAACACAATTCATGATCGCAGTTTATGTATTTGTTCATGTGGCTATTATCAATAATAAAGATAAAATAGATACATCACTCTAAAATTCATACAGGTTTTAAGGCTGACATTATTTGTAAATTACTGTATTATGATAAAAAATTAACATAATTTTACAAATGTTTTAAGAAATCTAGTATTACATGGGAAACATTGTCTTTTTTTTAAAGGTGTGTAAAACAAAAGAAAAATAAGACAATATATTATTCGTTTGCTTGCTGAAGGATACTATTAAGATATAAGAAAGTTCAAGGAGTACATGGAAAGAAATATAATCAAAGTAGAAAAAGTAAAAAAATATTTTAGCGAATTATTAGTATTAAATGATGTGTCATTAAAAATACAAAGATCTAATGTGGTTGTAATTTGTGGACCAAGTGGATGCGGTAAAAGTACCTTACTAAAATGTATAAATGGGTTAGAAGGTTTAAACTCTGGAGATATTATCATAAATGGTAAATCAATCTTAGACAAAAAAAATCTTAGAGCAATTCGACTTGAATTAGGTATGGTTTTTCAGCAATTTAACTTATTTCCTCATAAAACTGTTTTAGAAAACATTATTTTATCTCCAATTATTAATCTAGGAGTTAATAAAGATGAGGCAATAGTGAATGGGCGAAAATTACTGGAGAGAGTCGGTATTCTTCAAAAAGAAAATAAGTTCCCTTCCTCTCTATCCGGAGGACAACAACAGCGAGTTGCTATAGCAAGAGGATTAGCTATGCAGCCAAAAATAATGATGTTTGATGAACCAACATCAGCTCTTGACCCTGAAATGATAAAAGAAGTCTTGGATGTCATGATAGAATTGGCTCATGATGGAATGACAATGATAGTTGTAACTCATGAAATGGGTTTTGCTAAAGAAGTGGCCGATAAAATAGTTATGATGGATGAAGGAAGGATAATAGAAGAAAGTATTCCAAATGAGTTTTTTGGTAACCCCAAAAAAGATAGAACAAAACATTTTCTAAGTAAAATATTAAAATAGAAATTATTTATGGATTATACATTTCATTTTGAAGTATTAGAAACTTATTGGACTTGGCTTGCCAAAGGACTTTGGATAACTGTTTACATATCTATAATTTCAATGTTTCTTGCTCTTATAATAGGATTGATTATTTCAATATGCAGATTATCAAAAATAAAAATTTTAGTTATTTTCAGTCAATCTTATATAGAAATTTTTAGGGGAATCCCGTTATTTGTTTTCATAATATGGTTATATTATGGATTAGCTATGGTGTCAGGAATAAATTTTGAACCCGTAACTGCAGGAATAATTTGTTTGTCTATGCAACACGGCGGATATCTCGCTGAGATATATAGAGCTGGAATACAGGCTGTTTCTCGGGGTCAATGGGAAGCATCATTTAGCTTAGGGTTCTCAATTATAAATACTTTTGCAAGAATTATTTTTCCACAAGCAGTTAAAATTATAATCCCACCTACTGCAAATATGTTTATTGGATTATTTAAAGATTCTGCATTAGTTTCTATTATTGGTGTTAATGAACTAATGAGACAATCACAAATTGCCACATCATTAACATTCAGACCATTTGAATTTTATACAGTTACTGCAATAATTTATATTGTTTTGACATTATGTTTATCTCAATTAGCAAAATTCCTTGAATTAAAAATGAGTAATGAATAATATCTTTTAAACAGTCTTTTAGGATTGTTTTGCTTCAGATGGAATTGGAAAAATCTTTATCACGAGTTAGTCATTTTTTGATTGTGCAACTACGCTGCAATTTTAATTTTATTTTTACTTGACCTCATTTCTCTGGCCTCTTCGAGTTTTTTGTCCCTTTGCTGAAAGATCTTATTTTCTCTTCCTTCGAGTTTATCCATGGGTGTAACATATCCAATGGCACTGTGCAGGCGTTTTTCGTTGTAATGCTGAATGTACCTTTCAACCAGTTCTCTTGCCTCTTGAAGTGAAAGCGGTGAGCTTGGTCGAACGCATTCCCCTTTCAAAGTTTTGTGCCAGCGTTCGAGTTTTCCGTTGCTTTGTGGATAATACGGAGATGTCCTCACATGTGTCATCCCTGATATTCGAATGAACTCTTTGAAATCCTTTGCGATGAACTGAGGTCCATTGTCCGATATTATTCTCGGCCTTGCATCAGGATATTTTCCCTTTGCCCTTTGCATGACCAGTTCAACATCACTCTCCGTCATTGATTCTCGAATCTCATGGTGAACAATGTAACGGCTGCAGCCATCTAAAACACTGCAAAGATAATAGAAAGTACCTTTGATATTCAAATATGAAATATCAATATGCCAATGTTCATGGACAGCGAGAGGTT
>Ga0066369_10000327_pt1 | contig 20771 bp, 20 predicted proteins | sample Knorr_S7_td_Bott_FD_70972 | JGI IMG/M metagenome (GOLD analysis project Ga0066369, IMG submission 70972) | Marine microbial communities from Southern Atlantic Ocean transect - Knorr_S7_td_Bottom_ad_4513_LV_A | ecosystem: Environmental > Aquatic > Marine > Oceanic | place: Southern Atlantic... | reverse complement strand
GAACATCCAAGTATACACGAAGAAAATGCCTGTCCCGTATCAAAATCGTACTTCTCTAAAGCTGTCTCTCCAATAACATGCCCAAAGAGATGACAGTCCGCAACAACTCTATCCTCTTTAAGTTTTATGGCTTCCTCCATAGCAGCTGCCGTCGATCCGCTATTGGTAAGTTCTTCAAAGTAGGGACTTAAGCAATTCCATTTTTGATACCCATCAGGTTGAAACGAGCATTTATCTTGCACCACCGCAAGCTGCCAAGCAACAATTCCAAGAAGACCAAAAAAAATCACACTAAAAGAAATATACTTAATGTATTTGTGCTTCATTGCGGCATTTATAAACATATCTTTTATCACAGAATCTCCCTCTTATGGCTTTGTCTCCTATAGACCATACAATCTCTATCTTCTTTACCGTATCAGTTCCAACTGTCGCTTACAGTGAATTTGTGGACCCAGCCGGATTCGAACCGGCGACCTCCTCATTGCAAATGAGGCGCTCTACCAACTGAGCCATGGGCCCATCATGTGCGCGTGGAAGGAATCGAACCTTCTACCTCTTCTTTATCAGAGAAGCGTTCTGCCAATGAACTACACGCGCGTCGTTTACCTTCTTTCTTTAATGAAACTAACAAAGTGCTCGTTCCCTATCATATACAAAAACAAGCCCTTTGTGAAGGCCTTGCTCTTGTAAGTTAGTTGATTGCTAAGAGTTGCTCCGACTCCACAAACTCGACACGAATGTCTAGAACTAGACTTAACGGCTCTAGTTAAACCTCAGATCAGTTTGAGAATTCTCGCAAACCGATCTGGACGACACTTTCAAAAATGATGTGATCCACCGACAGGTTCCCCTACCGGTGCCTTGTTACGACTTAGTCCCTCTCACCGAGCCTACCTTAGATCCACGCAAGGTGGAGTTTCGGGTATTCCCGGCTCGCTTGACTTGACGGGCGGTGAGTACAAGGTCCAGGAACATATTCATCGCGCCATAGCTGATACGCGATTACTAGCGATTCCGGCTTCATGAGGTCGAATTGCAGACCTCAATCCGAACTGAGGGGCCGTTTAGGGATTTGCTCCACATTACTGTATTGCGTCCCATTGTCGGCTCCATTGTATCATGTGTGCAGCCCAGGATATCAAAGGGCCACGCTGACCTGGCGTCATCCCCACCTTCCTCCTGATTGTCTCAGGCAGTTTCGCTTGACATGTAAAACAAGCGATAGGGGTTGCGCATGTTACCCGATTTAACGGAGCGCCTCAAGGTACATGCTGACGACGGCCGTGCAACACCTGCCTACCGGTCCTTGTGAGAAGGCTTCCCTTTCAGGAAGCTTTCCAGTAGGTGTCAAACCCTGGTAAGGTTCCTCGTTTGTTGACGAATTAAGCCACATGATCCACCGCTTGTGTGGACCCCCGTCTATTCCTTTGAGTTTTAATCTTGCGATCGTACTTCCCAGGCGGGATACTTAACGCGTTAGCTTCGCCACGTGAAGGGTCGACACTTCACATAGCTAGTATCCATCGTTTACAGCGTGGACTACAAGGGTATCTAATCCTTTTCGCTCCCCACGCTTTCGTCTCTCACCGTCAGGATTGTTCCAGCTGAATGCCTTCGCTTTTGGTGTTCCTCTTAATATCAACGGATTCCACCCCTCCACTAAGAGTTCCATCAGCCCCTAACATCCTCGAGTCTAGAAGTTTCCCCTGCATTCCAAAGGTTGAGCCCTTGGTATTTAACAGGAGACTTTCTAAACCGGCTACAGACGCTTTACGCCCAATAAATCCGGATAACGCTCGGGGGCTCTGTATTACCGCTGCTGCTGGCACAGAGTTAGCACCCCCTTATTCATAGAGTACCGTCACAAAAAGTTCTTCCTCTATAAAAGTGGTTTACAACCCGAAGGCCTTCATCCCACACGCGACGTCGCTGGATCAGGCTTTCGCCCATTGTCCAATATCCTCGACTGCGGCCACCCGTAGGTGTCAGGTCCGTATCTCAGTACCCACGTTGGGGAACAGGCTCTCACCTCCCCTACCCGTCATAGCCTTGGTGAGCCATTACCTCACCAACAAGCTGATAGGCCGCGGACCGCTCCTGAAGCGAATTACTTCTTTACCCTTACGGGAACTATCGGGAATTAGCCAACCTTTCGGTAGGTTATGCCCGTCTTCAGGGTACGTATCCACGTGTTACTAACTCGTTTGCCGCTCCCTAGTAAACTAGGTCGCTCGACTTGCATGCCTTATCCACGTCGCCAGCGTTCATCCTGAGCTAGGATCAAACTCTCTAAAAAAAATAGAATCGGAACAACTCTCAAGAATCAACTTAACTTACTTTTTGTCGTATGTAATTGCCAATGTACAGTCCATCTGAAACTGGGTCAAAACAACTCCCGAAGGCATTCATGAAAAACACCTTCGGGAATTGTCCTTTAAAGAACGCAATGTAATAAAAATCTACATAAGCTCGGTCCATTAAAGATACTATATCGTTTCGCCCGTGTCAAGAACTAAGCTAAAACCAATACGGTTTTGCAAAAGGAGGGGTAGAAAAGTACACAAGCTCTACTTTGTCATTCTTTACCATAATTCCTGTCCCAATAGGAATGTGGAAAATCAAATCATTGAAAGGAGCTCCCACAAAAGAACCTGTATTTGCTGTCTTATTTACTTGATCTAAACCAGGAACATGACTGTGGCCTGTAATAAACCAGGTTTCTTTTGTAATGTTAAGCTTTGTTTTCCCAAGACGCTCCAGCGGAAGCAACATACCAAATTTTTGGGCAACCCAAGAAATTCCTCCTCCAACTATTCCATCGTATAATTCGTCTCCATGGAGAGCAACAACTTCTATCCCATCAATTAAGAACTTTGCAATCTTGCCAACATGGAAAAACTTCCCTCCTGTAAGTGCAAGCTCAAATTGATCAAGCTGTGGATCATGACCTAAAGAAGAGATAAAATACACATTTCCTTGAAACCCTTCTTGTAAAAATACACCAAGACCATTCTCTATTCGCTCCTGTAAGTTTACGCCAAAGCGCTCAAAGTGATCCTGGGAGTGAAAGAAATCTCCAACAATAACAATATGTGAAAACCCCTCCATGCTAAGATTTCCACGTACCAAAGGGGTCATGAGCTGAAAATCGGAAACAAAAAGCGTTTTCCCAGAAAGCTCAATTACTTTTGTATCTTGTATTGATTGCGCTATATCTTTAACTCCCCTTCCATAAAGCATGGGAAGTTCAAGAAACAAAAATCCTATAAAAACAACTATGAAAAATAGAGGGAGAAAGATTCTTTTCATATTTTCACGACAAATTAATGGAGCCCGGGAGAGAATTCGAATCCCCAACCGTCACTTTACAAAAGTGCTGCTCTACCATTGAGCTACCCGGGCGCGCTAGCTATACTCTCTTTTTCCTAAGTTTTTCCCAATAGTTCTCTTTGAACTTAGAGTTCCCATTTTTCTCTTGAGATTTCTTTCTTAGGCCTTCTAGAATCTGTCCTGTTTTACTCTCTGTTTTTAAAGCTGCAATCCTAGTCTTTGAGAGTACATTTTGAACAAACATATCAGGAGAAGTAGAAGTAACTTGACGCACGGCCTTTGAATCTCGCACTCCAGCAACAAATCTTTTTACATCATCCTTTGGCGAGCTTCCCTCTTCTTTTTGAGGATACGTTAAAAGCACTGGGAATTTCTTTATCGCAAAGTATAAAAAACCAATGACGCTGAGAATAAGAATAAAAGATGCAATAATAATTCCTATCATATTTGATAGCGCACGAAACGTTCAACAACAATCTTCTCCCCAAGTTTTGCAATATATTCTTGCAAGAAACCCTCCACCTTCTTTGAAGGGTCTTTCATGTAATCTTGCGCCAGAAGCTCTTCTGGTGATTCTGGATCCATGGCAGCTATCTGGAGCGAAAGCTCATGTGCTAAAGTCTTAAACTCTTCAGACTTTCCTACAAAATCAGTTTCACACCTTAAATCCAACATTACACCAGTCTTTCCTGTAGAATGGAGATACACATCCACAATCCCTTCTCCAGCTTCCCTCTCTTGCTTCTTGTGTGCAATTTCAGCTCCTCTTTTGCGCAACAGCTCTCGTGCCTCATTTAAATCTGATCCAGACTCTTTAAGCACATTCTTAATATCCATCATGGACATCCCAGTCTCTTCTCTTAACTGTTTAATATCGTCTATTTCTGCCATGCTTCTTGAATCTTATCAAAAATATACTTCAATGCGCTCACCGCATCGTTATTTGCAGGAATAAAGTAATCTGCATCTTCTGGATTGGTATTAGTATCACAAATAGCAATAATAGGAACACCCATCTTCTTTGCTTCCCTTACTGCCGAAGCATTCTCTTGTAAATCACAAATAAATATAGCATCTGGAACCTTTGTAAGTTCTTTAATGCCCCCAAAGGTTTTTTCCAACTTAACAATCTCCTCTTTAAAATCCAACTGCTCCTTTTTATTATACTTCTCATCCCATTCTCCTGAGGCTTGCTGCTGCTGTAATTCTTTGAGTCGTTCAACCCTTTTAAAAATTGTATTAAAATTAGTAAATGTTCCTCCAATCCATCGCTCAACAACAAAGGGCAAAGAGCAAACCTTTGCGAGTTCTTGAATCAAAGATCGTTGCTGCACCTTAGTTCCCACAAACAAAAGAGTTTTCCCTTCCTCTTTTAACTTTCCTATATACTCTACAACTTCCTCTAACTTCTCTTTGGTTTTTTCCAAATCAATAATATGCACAGTGTTTCGTACCCCGGTAATAAAGGGTTTCATCTTAGGATGGGTCTTTGAGGTTTTGTGCCCAAAATGCAGACCAACCGCCATCATCTCCTGAATCACGGGGTCAATCTTTTGCTCTTGGGGTTTTGCTATTACTACCATACGAAACTCTTTGTACCACAAAAAAGTATGGAGCGCAACATCAAAAACAAAAGGCTGAGACAATGATTGCTCATCATCTCAGCCTTGATTGTACTCGGGCTTGCCGGGATAGATCTATTCGGTTGTAGTGGGTATTTTAATACCCACTTCTTCTAGTCCCTCTAATACCTCCTTGTCGTACTGGACGAGCCGCTCCTGGGCTGTACCGAATTCTTCCCCGATTCGCTCAATGTCTGCAACCAGGGAAACCCGTTGTTCTTTGATACCCGAGAATGCGGTTTTGATATCCACGGGCATTTCTCTAGGGCCTGCCTGTTCAACCGATGCACTGGGCCTTGCGCTTTGACCCCGCTTGCCCAGAATATAGCCCGAGCCTGGAGTCTCACGCAGCCACTTGCGGACAATCGCCACAGAGACTCTCCACTGACTGGCCATCTCCCTTTGGGTAAGTTTTTGTTGTACGGCTTCGCAAATCTTCTTTCTGCTCGTCTTCCGAATCTTCTTTCTGCTCGTCTTCCGAATCTTTGTGGACATCTTGCTCGTCTTCCTGGTCTGGGCCAACCCTGCCTGGCTGATCCACCTAGATATAGTGGAACGATTCACATTCCATTTTTCAGCCATCTGCCCTATGGTTAGCTTTTCATCATCCTTGGTCCGACGAAGTTCTTCGCCACTCGGTTGAGAAGAATTCGATACTTGGTCTTCTTCAGCGTCTTGAGGAGACCCCCCTGTTCCCTTATCTCCAGCAAGGTCAAACAGATTTTCAGGGGTACCGCTGCCACTTTGTTGGTCTGTCATCAAACTACTCCTTTCTATTGCCAATTCAGCTATTAACACGGCAAGAACTGCATCTTCTGGTACTTCTGTGCACCAAAGCACAGTACACCTCCTACTGCACACCGATTTTTATAGCATTATCAACTCTTAGTATAATATCCAAAAAAACACTTTTGTCAAGATTGCGCTTTAAAAACTCTTGTGATATACTATTTTTATTATGAAGAAAGATATACACCCACAATATTTTGAGAAAGCCAAGGTAACATGTTCTTGCGGCAACGCTTTTACCATTGGGGCAACCAAAGAAACTCTGGAGATAGAGGTATGCTCTTCGTGTCATCCTTTCTACACTGGCAAAGAGAAAATCATGGACAAAGTTGGCCGAGTCCAGAGATTCCGCTCCAGGCTCGCCAAGAAGAAATGAACTTTGAGGAGTTACAGCAAGAATACCAAGCTCTCGTGCAAGAGCTCCAAGACCCGGAGCTAATTTCTGATTACCAGCGTTTTTACGAACTCTCCAAAAAGAAAACAAAGTTAGAAAAAATCCTTAAGAAAAAAGAGGAGCTAGAGGATATAAGGAGTCAACTAATAGAGAATCAAGAATTGCTGGGCGCAGAAGACCAACCAGAGTTACTTGCTTTAGCAGAAGCTGAAACAAAAACACTTCAAGAAAAGCTTAAAAATGCACAGATCGACTTAGAAGAACTCATATCCAAGGACCAGGCAAATCTACCAGACGCTCTTATTATGGAATTTCGTGCAGGAGCAGGAGGAGAAGAGGCTGCCTTGTTTGCCTCTGATCTTCTCAGCATGTATCAAAAATATGCAACAGAAAATGGGTGGAAAACCACTCTTTTAGAAGAGGATCGTACTGACATTGGTGGTATAAAGAACGCAGCATTGGAAATAGATGGAGAAGATTCATTCTTGCGCCTTCAATACGAAGCAGGAGTACATCGAGTTCAAAGAATCCCAGAAACAGAAAAGGCAGGACGTATTCATACTTCCACCGCAACCATAGCACTTATTCCCAAAGCAAATACAAAACAATTTGAGATTAACCCTGCTGACTTAAAAACAGAGTTTACTGGATCCTCAGGACCCGGGGGTCAAAATGTAAACAAAAGACAAACCGCAGTACGACTTACCCATATTCCATCAGGCCTTGTGGTACTCTCACAGTCCTCAAGATCTCAACAAAAGAACAAAGAGGCAGCACTTTCCTTACTTGAATCAAAACTCCTGGCGCAAAAAAAAGAGAAAGATCAAAAAGAAGCTGCGGGACAAAGAAAAGCCCAAATTGGCTGGGCAAAAAGAGTAGAGAAAATTCGAACGTATAACTATCCGCAAGATAGAATTACCGACCATCGTATTGAGCAGAGTTGGCATGGAATAGAAAAAATCATGGAGGGAAACTTAAATCCTATTATTGAAGCTTTAACTGAATTCCAACGCTCAGTAAAAACAAAAAATACTTAATTCCCTTGCAAAGCCCTAATATCTTGCTCGTATCTTTTAGTAATGGCCATTACATTATCTCCATAGAACTCATATCGTATCTGATTTCGCATGGAACAGTTTCCAGAAAAATACGATACAGCAGCACACCATTCATATTCAAAGGTTTGCCTTGTTGCTTTCAAATCACCCAAATACACAGCAGAAGCTAAGAAAGCATCATTAATATTCCAGGGATCCCCAGGACTTCCTTTTAATCTTGCAATCTTATCCTTATATGCAATCCATGTTGAAGGAATAAACTGCGCAGGTCCCATGGCACCCCCGTACCCTCCAACAGAAGGAATAGGGCAGGATACTGCCGTAGTGAAAGGATCTCGTCCAAGTTCTCGTGTTATCTTTAAAAACGGTTGAACATCTCGCGTGGGCTTCATAACTCGATAAACAAAGGTTCCGTTGATTGTTTCTCCGTTCCCAGTTCTCTCATCCTTTAAATAACACCTGCCAACATTTTTCCCAATGTTTGATTCTTGTGTTAACACTGCGAGCAAGAAAGGCGCCCTCACATTGGTTAACTGTTCTACGGCCTGTGCTATTTTTACTGCCTCTCCAAAAGTTGGAGCATCTGGCACGCCAATTAATTCAAAGATACGAGAGCGAATTTCTTGAGCCTGTAGTTGTCGATTTGCTAATAGTTTTTGATATTCAGATTCCTTTCCTCTCGTTACTTCCAGGAGCTCTTGATTTTGAGACGTTAGATTCTGACTTTCTTGTTTTTGTAAAATCTGAATTTCCACAAAGTGCTCTTCATCATGTTTTTCAGATTCCAGATCGCCTTTTTGCCCTTCAAGATACACTGAAAGACCAATAGTAGTATCAAGCAATTCCTTGTTCCTATCTTGTAAAGATTGTAAAGCAGCCAAGTTATTAAAGAAGTCGGACAACGTAGGTCCGGTCAACACAATTTCCACTATGGTTCTTTGATCTTCTTGGTGCAGTCTTTGTAACAATCGGGCTAATTGTTGCTTTTTTGCCTCAACGTCTTCTTGTGTCTTTCCAATAGAAAAAGTAGTGTCGGTAATCTGTCCTCTTAAATCAGTAATTAAAGTAGTGCTCTTTGTAATTTCAAGATCAATCTTGCGAATCTGATTTCGCAGAATGGAAATCTCATTTTGTAAAGTTTTCTTTTCTTTTTGAGTTTTTGTAATATCCCCTTCAATTGACTCAATTTCATTTTCCAGAGCTTTAAGTTCGGCTTCCAATTGTTCTCGCTCTTGCACTGGAGTTAAGGCAAAAGAAAAAGCTGGCACCAAAAAAGCCAGCAACATCAAGGAGAGTAAGGTTCTTTTTAAAAAACCTCTCGTTATCATGATTATTCTTTTGTTTCTTTTGTATCCTCTTCTCCTCCTTCCTTTTTCTTGTCATCTATCTTTTCTATAGCCTCAACAGCAGCAGCTTCGTCTTCCACAGGCTTTGCTAATTCCTCTTCAACATTTTGTGCAGGCATTACCTGGGCCACAATCCAATCAGATTCAGCTAACATCTCTACTTTTAAGTCCACCTGCAAATTCTCAACTAAAATTCTGTCTTCCAGGGTTTTTAAAGATGAAACATCTACGATAATCTCCGAAGGAAGATCTTGTGGTAGAGCAAATACCTCAACTTCATTTATACTTTGAATGAGTGTACCATCAAAATTCTTTTGCGCGGGAGCCTCTCCTTCCAAATGCACAGGCACCATAATTTTAATTTTCACATCCAGTCTTGGCTGATAAAAATCTACGTGGATAGTAGAACCTGAAAGCGGATGCTGCTGTACTCCGCGGATAAGTACCAAATTCTTATCCTCGTCCACGTTGAGCGAAACCAATGAACTTTCTCCTGCCTCTTTATACGCCATATCAAATTCTTTTTTCGCAACAGACAAAACCAAAGATGCAGCTCCCGGTCCATACAAGACGGCTGGAATAAAGCCCTCTTTTAAAAGAACTTTTACTTTCTTTCCTATGATTTCTCTTTTTTTTGCAGAAAGTTGTATCATAAATATATTTACACTTTATTTAGAGAGCCCAAAAACAAAATATGCTGCTCTGCTACCTTTTGTACCGCAACAATGCTTGGAGGCAAAACCTTATACGGAGTAATCTCTTTATCATACTTTTTAAGTGTTGCTCTGAGGGTATTGGTAAATGCTACTCTCAATTCCGTTGAGATATTAACCTTCACCACTCCTGTCTTTACCGCTTGGAGCAAATCACGCTTTGGCGTGCCAGAGCCTCCATGCAGTACCATAAAAGATGTAACATGTTTTTTGATTTCTTGCAACTGTTTTATCGAAAGATGGGGGTTCTCTTTGTATACACCATGCACCGTTCCGATAAGAATGGCTAGGGCATTCACTCCAGTTTTTTTAACAAATTCCTTTGCTTCTTTAGGGTCAGTGAAGGAATTACCGTTAAAAGATGGTGCTTTCTCTTTGTGCATTATTGAATGTTTTCCTGGAATCTCCGCAAACTCCCCCTCTACTATTGAAACACGATTCTTTTTTGCTAACGCTACTACTCTTTTAGTTATGGCAATATTTTCTTTAAAAGAATAGGAGGAACCATCGAAGTGTACTGCATCATACCCGGTTTCAATTGCCTCTTTTACTGCGCCAAAAGACTTCCCATGGTCAAAGTTTAAAAAAATAGGGAGTTTTGTTTCTTTTTGATACGACTCAACAAGAGCTACTGCCTGCGCTTTTCCCAAAAACTTGCTATCCCCTTCTGAGGTTCCCACAAGCAACGGAGCCCTTAAATGAATTCCTGCCTGAACAATACCCTGCAATTGTTCTTGAGTAGAAAAATTAAACTGAACCATGGCAAACCCCTCTTTTTTTGCCTTCTTATAGTAATACTTGAGGTCTTTTTTTGCCATTATTTTTGTATATACACAGTCTGAGTAGGATAGGCAAATTCAATGCCTTCTTTTTCAAAACACTCCATTAGTTCAATATTAATCTCATGCTGAACATCTTTATGCACCGTAAAGTCTCCTGAAGTAATATAATATACTACGCCAAAATTTAAACTAAAATCTCCAAAATCTGTAAAATGAATCCTCTGTATCTCAGCTTTATCAATTCCTCCTATGATATCTTTAACCATTTGGGGAATTGCTCGTATCTTTTTAGTAGGAGTTTCGTACTTGATTCCAAAACTAAATGTCATCCTGCGCTTTTCAAACCCTCTGTAGTTCTTAATTCTAGCCTCTGTCAACTCTTTGTTAGACATAATTAACTCCTCGCCCTCCAATGTTTGAATACGCGTGGATTTAAGACCAATATGCTTTACAGTCCCCATTTCATTTCCTATAACAATGAAATCTCCTGTCTGAAAGGGCTTATCAAAATAAATAGAGAAAGAGGCAAATACATCTGAAAGAATACCCTGAAGGGCAAAGGCAATTGCAACACCTCCAATCCCAAGACCCGCGATTAAAGCTGTAATATCGTATCCAAGATTTTGAACAACAAGCAAAATAACTATTGCCCAGAGTATCCCTTTCGATCCTTTTGCAAGAAGCTTAATGGCAGAAAGATCAATTGTGCTATCTTCTTTTTTTCTTTTATCAATAATCTTTTCAAAGAAGTAATCGATAGTTCGGCTTAACGCCTTTACTGCGCTATATACAACTACACCAAACGCAATCCAATATCCTATACTTTTTAACCACGCAGGGTACTCAATAAATTGAAGAGCAATTCCTATTGATAAAAGTAGGTATAAGGGGGTGCCTACTGAAAGAATAATTTCAATGAGAAAATCATCAAAATCAGTTTTTGTTTTTTGAGCTAATCCTTTTAACTTCTTTAATACAGACTTTCGGAAAAGTATCAGGGCAATATATACTCCAAGGAAAATCAAAAGAGATGTGGCATAGGCACCAATCGTATTGCTCGCAATATCAACCTGAAGAAGTATGTTAATCTGCTCCATATCTCCTATGTTGATTCCTTCTTAAAGCGTTCTTGCGCTTCTTTGAGAATTTTGTTAGCTTCCTCTTTTGACTTAAAATCTCGTACTTTAACCCATTTTCCAGGCTCCAAACGCTTATACGTCTCAAAAAAATCCTTAATTTCATTTCGCTGATGTCCTGATAAGTCTTTTACATCCTGAACATCTTGCCATCTTGCATCAACCTTCTTTATTGGAATCAACAAAACCTTATGATCAATTCCCCCTTCATCTTCCATGTCTAAATATCCAATAATCTCTGCTTTTACCACGCAACCAGAAAAGGTTGGATTGGTAACCAACAGTACTGCGTCTAGAGGATCATCATCCTGCCCTTTCGTATCTTGAATAAATCCATAATCAAAAGGAAAAACATTAGATCCATACAAGGTACGATCCAACATAATCTCGCCTGTATTCTCATCTCTCTCATACTTATTCTTTGATCCTTTGGGTATTTCTACAAATACTTTTACTTCCATGCTAGTGTGTTATTTAGTTAATGTTTTTGCTGAAGCCATGACATGACGAATCAGTGTCGTAACATATCCCCATTCATTATCATACCAAGATAATACCTTTACCAAGTCCCCATCTACTACTCTTGTGAGGCTTAAATCCACAATGGCACTATATGGTTCCCGCACAATATCTGAGGAAACTACCAGGTCCTCTGTAACTTTCAAGATACCTTTCCATTGAGCACTATTTGCCGCCTTAGTTAAAATACTATTTATCTCTTTTACGCTAGTTTTTTTCTTTGAAATAAAAGTGATGTCTGCAATGCTTCCTGCCACAACAGGAACTCGAAGAGCAATACCATCAAACTTCCCTTCTAATTCTGGAATTGCTCGAGTTACCACAATTGCGGCTCCGGTACTTGAAGGAATGATATTTTGCGCTGCTGCTCTTCCTTTGCGAACATCTTTTCCATAACTTGGCCCATCCACTAAACTCTGCGTTGCAGTATATCCATGGGTAGTATTGAGCACTGCTTTTTGAATTCCTGGAGCAACAGACAATATTTCAATCACAGGAGACACCGCATTGGTAGTACAAGAACCATTTGAAGTAATACTACATACTCCCATATCTTTTTCATTTACCCCAGAAAGTATGGTTCTTCCATTTTCTCCGTCACTATCTTTTGCGGGAGCCGTAATCACTACACGCTTAGCTCCAGATTTTAAGTGAACCTTTGCCTTTTGATAGGAATCAAACACCCCTGTTGCCTCAACAACAATATCTATTTTGAGCTTCTTCCATGGAAGCTTTGAGGGATCCTTTTCTTTTAGAATTTCAACTCCTTGTAAGTCCTTTTCAAACTTTCCATATACGCTATCGTATTTTAAAAGATAGGATAGATTATCTAAATCCCCCAGATCATTAATTGCCACAACCTGAAGGTCTCCTGCTTCTTGAGCCTGACGAAAAAAGAGTCGGCCTATACGCCCAAAACCATTAATTGCTATCTTTACCATATGTTAGTACTGTACCATATTGAGGGGGAAATAAAAAAGGCGGGGATAAATCCCAGCCTTTCTATCGCCAGAGCGACTGCTATTGTTTCTCAACGACAAAGTCGTCAGGAAGTTCCAAGAGTTGACACACTGCACTCCCCACGTGCACCAGATGCTTGTCGCAAGTGCATATATAGCCTTCGTCCAGGAGCTTCGTTAAATCAACGGAACCAAAGCATGCTTTAGTATTCGCACCTTCCTGAACCACATGAATACGCCACAAATCCTCCACTTCGTCTGTACCAGTTAAGGGACAGAAGATCAGCACAGAGCACTTTAGGACTGGCCCTTCTTCACTCCCAATTTTAAGCAAGAAGGTTCCGAGCGTGAAACCACTATCAGAAGTCACATATACTTGAACACGCGGTAGATTCGTTGCAAGATTTTCTGCCATGATGTTATCCTCCCCTATACGCTATATGAAACTAGGACTGCATCGTATAATAACAGACATATCTATTATGTCAAGTATAACCCTCATAAATCGGTTTTTTGATATAAAGTTCTTTCCTTTAACTAAAGAACTTTTAATTTCATTAGGCCGCGCTTCTCACTTTATTCGAACCTGCTCTTTTTCTGTTTTCTTGGGATTGCGCTTTGCATCCTGTTTTCTTACAAAGCGGCCCGTAATAGAGCTTCGGTATACCGTTTTCCTTTTCTCTTTTGCCATAAAATAAGGATTAGTTATTATGTTCCAACTTTAAAAACTGCGACAGTTCTTTTCCAAAATGAGGATCTTTTAAGGAAAAGTGCAGGTTTGTTTGCATCCAATCTCTTTTATTACCAGCTTCCCACCATTTCCCTTCTAATTCATATCCATACACAATCTTTCCATCCCGCACCATATCTCCCAATGCTTCAGACAATACCACTTCTCCTTTCTTGTTTGGTTTTGCCTTTTTCAAATAATCAAACACTTCTGGGGTGATAATACGTCTGCCAACAATAGCCAGATCAGAGGGTGCTTCTTCTTGAGGCTTTTCAACAATCTTTTTTATCTTAAAAAGACGTTGAGCAATCTTTTCCACATCAACAATTCCATATGAGAACAAACGTTCTTTGGGAAGACGAGCTAGTGCAGTCACTGGCTTTTGGGAAGTTTTAAATACTTGAGCTATCTGGACACATCCTGGAGTATTTCCCTCAATAATATCATCTGGGTACAAAACAAAGCAGGGTTCCTGCCCAACAAGCTTCTTTGCTTGCAATACTGCATGACCATCCCCTAGCGGTTTATCAGTAACAAAACTAAAAGAAAATCCTTCCAAGGTTTTATGAAGCTCTTGTACCTCTTTTAGCAACTCTTCTTGCTTCCTATCTACTAAAAGCTTTTCTAGCTGAGGAGAACGCTTTACGTAATCTTGAACTTGTTTTTTATTACTATTTACAACAAAGATAATCTGTTGCACGCCTGATGCCTTGAGCTCCTCTAATGCATAGAGCAGCATTGGCTTTAAACCAACAGGCAAAAGTTCTTTTGGCAAGGCCTTGGAAAGCGGTAAAAAACGCGTTGCCAAGCCAGCAATAGGAATAATCGCTTTTGTTATATCACCCATACATTAAGAAGCGTCCTCTTGATACCTTGCGTTGCGAAGAAAAGAAGGGATATCAAGCTGCTCGTCTTGTTTTTCCAAATCTTTTAATTCTCTGTCCTGAGCTTTTCTCAAATCCAAAGCATTCCTTCGTACTTTGCCGGATTGCGAACGTGGATCTTTTTTAGGAGGCGCAGGAGCAATCTTTTTCTCCTCTATCTTTTTCTTTTGCTTCTTTATTGTAGGCTTCTTTTCCACACTCTTCTTCTTTTGCTTCTGCTTTTTCTCTAAGACTTTCACCTCTCCTGTCCCTTCTTTTCCTTTACATCCCACAGCAAAAAGAGCAATGCGCAGCTTATCTTTATACTCTGACTGAAAAGAAACACCAAAAATAATGCGAGCCTTTGTGTTAAAAGAAGAAATCTTTTTTGAAATATCAGCCACCTCCTGCATTTTCATTGCCTTATCCCCTGTTACGTTAAATACCATACGGTCAGCTCCAGTAATCCCATAATCATACAAAGGGTTATTGAGCACTTCCTTTAGAGCAAGTTGAGCTTTGGGCTCTCCTTGCATCAAAACAGAGTTTAAATATGCAAGCTTTCCTCTTCCATCCAATAGAGTTTTAAAATCAGCAAAATCAATATTAATAAGTCCTGGGAGAGCTAGGGTATCAATAAAGCCTCCTAAGGTTTCAGCCAACCTCTTATTTATAGCTGAAAATGCGCTTCTCAGTGGGGTCTTTTGATCAATAATGCGAAAGATATTCTCATTTGGAATAACGCTATAGACGTTTACCAAAGGGATAATCTTTGCTAGGGCAGCATCTGCTATCTCTTTTCTCTTTTGTCCTTCAAAGGAAAAGGGCATGGTTAAAAGACACAAAGTCAAACACTTAGCCTCTTTTGCTGCTTCCGCAAACACTGAAATCGCGCCAGATCCAGCTCCTCCTCCCAAGGAAGCTATCAGAATACATATATCTTGCCCCTCCATCAATTTCTTTATTCTGTCCTTTTCTGCTTTTGCTGCAGTTTCTCCTAATACAGGATCCATACCACATCCAAGACCACGCGTGATCTCTTGGCCAAATATAAATGCCCGGGTATTTTTAGGTAGGTTCTTTTGCGCTTGCACATCAGTATTTGCACAAACAAAATCTACTTTCCCGATGGAACGCGCAATTTCTCCCACAATAGAAGAACCTCCACCTCCAATTCCAATAACCCGAATCTTGGTCTTCGCCACTCCCTCTAGCGCCGAAGCTAAGTGCTTTACCTTCAAGAAAGATTTAGCAGGGGGTCTTTTTTTAACGCGCGAAATCGTTTTTCTCTGATCTTTTTTTTGAGCCTTTTTGGGCTTTGTTTTTACCTTTTGAATTTTCTTTGCCATTCTTCTATTGTAAAGAGGCTTTCATTTTTGTCAATTTCCTTCATCTTTGGTATAGTGTGTCCATGGGAACTTCGAGGCCCAACTTTTTTTTGATTTATCTTTCTGCGTTCGTTGGCGTAATTGCTTTTTCTATGGTCTTTCCTCTTCTCCCAATCTACGCTAAGCAATTTGCAGCCTCAAGCACCACCATTGGTATGCTTGTTGGCTCCTTTGCACTTGCCCAACTCTTATCTTCTCCCTTTTGGGGAATCCTTTCCGATCGCTTTGGAAGAAAACCTATTATCTTAATTGGTCTTCTGGGTTTATCTTTAAGCTTTCTCGTCTTTGCCCTTACGGCAAATCTTGCAACTCTATTTATTTCACGATTCGTTCAAGGCCTTTTTTCTGGAGCTGTCATGCCTTCCTCTCGCGCATATATAGCTGATGTTACATCAAAGAAAGACCGAATAAAGTCTATGGGAAGAATTGGAGGCGCTATCGCTCTTGGAGTTATCTTTGGACCTGCCATTGGAGGCTTCCTTGCTCAGGGAAGTTTAGTATTGCCTTTTTTCGTTGCCAGTGCAGTAGCTACCCTTAACCTGGCCCTCATGTTCTTTTTTCTCCCTGAATCCTTAAAAGAAAAGCGTGACTATAAAATAGGTATACGACTAGCTTGGCTTTCCTTCCCTCAAATCTTAAAAGGACTTAAGGGGGCTTTAATGCCTATGTTTGTTTTGGCTTTCATATGGTCCTTTGCCATCTCCAACAACCAACTCAATGTACCGCTATTGGGCATAGAAAAATTCCATTTAGAAACTGCTGCCATAGGTATTGGTTTTGGCCTTATGGGTGTAATCTCTCTTGTTACACAGTTCTTTTTACTCACCCCCATTACCAATACCCTTGGACGGCATAAAACCATAGTAGGAGGCCTTTTGCTCATGGCCATTGCCTTTGCTGCCATGCCTTTTTTGCCAGCAATAACTCCCCTGTTCTATCTTGCCATGGCAACAGCCGGTTTGGGTTCTGCGGTTGTTCGCCCCATCATTACAGCCATGATTAGCCTAGAAACAAAAGAACCCCAAGGAATAACCATGGGAACTTCAAATGCTTTTGAGAGCTTAGGAAGACTACTGGGACCATTACTAGGCGGACTATTGCTTGGTCTTTTTGGATTTCAAACTCCTTTTCTCTTCTCTGGATTTATAATAGTTGCTGTCCTTATACTAATACTTAAAAAAACCAATTTCCTCTCTATTGGGCGTACGACATAAAAAAGCGAAAGGGACACAATGTGCCCCTTTTTTTTGCAAGATATGTTGCCCCTAGATTAGGTGGGACCCCGGATTTTGTTGGCCATACAGCCTCCCCCCCCTACAAATTTTGATACAAAGTAACATCAATTATCAACTAGGCCTTATTAGACACATGCCTTATAGGCAATTACCAATTCTGGTTTTTTTAATTGTGTGAGTGTCTTGGTGTCCAGTATACCAATACTGCCTCCTGTCTATCTAGGCAGTGCAGCCGCACCAGAGAAACAAGATTTCCTCATCTTTTCCAGAGACTCGGTATTCTTTTTCAGGCCCTCCTTTCCAGGCTATTGTAAGCCCAGGAAGGAAGACCCAAATAAAATCAAAAAGAGCTTTTAAAAACTATATCTTTCCTGAAGCTCTCTGTCAACCCTTACGTGGTACATTACTTTTAAGCAGTACGAATATTGTCCTTCTTTACCAACTTCTTTATAACGCGAGCTGCCTCATTTGCATCTTTTACCAGACGATAAATCTTCATATCTTCTTTATCAATATTACTTCTTTTCTCATACACATCCTTCTCAATCCACTTAAGCAAAGGAGCCCAATAATCTTTCCCAACCAAGATAATGGGGATAGGATCAATCTTTCTTGTTTGTATAAGAGTGATAAGCTCAAAAAACTCGTCTAATGTGCCAAATCCTCCAGCAAAAAAGATATACACTTCGGAGGCAAAAGCAAGCATCACTTTTCTTGCAAAGAAATAGTGAAATGAGATAGATTCTTTTACATAAGGATTCACGTTCTGGGTATGGTCAAACTGAATATTAATCCCAGCACTTTGCCCGCCAGCTTCATTTGCCCCTTTATTGGCAGCTTCCATAATGCCAGGCCCTCCTCCAGTAATAACAGCAAAGTCATCCTTGGAAAGTAGCGAGGCAAGCTTCTTTGCCTCTTCATAATGCTTATCTCCCGCAACACATCTTGCTGAACCAAAAAAGGTAGCTGACTTACCGTAATTTCGCAAAAAATGAAAACCTCTAGCAAACTCTTGCGTAATGCGAGTTAAGCGCATTCCCCCTACTCGCTCAGGCGGAAGATTCATTAATTTGCCAATGGTTGCGGCTGGCAGGCAAATTTGTCCTGACTTATGAATTTCTTTAATCAGCTTCTTCTTCATGCGCTCAAGAAGATATCCATTTAATGGAGCAGCCCATAGAGGGTTTGAGTTCTTTTGAGATTTCCTTTCCTTCAACCATATTCATAATATTCTCATCCATAGTATTCTCTTCTGCCTCTTGCCCAGGTTCTAGAGCATCATCAATTCTTCCATGAAATACAAGATTAAAGTCTTTATCAAACAAAAAAGGATCTGGCGTACAGGTAGCCCCATATGCTTTAGCCATCTCTTGCGTATCATCTAAAAGATATGGGAATTGCATATTACGTTCTCTTGCAAACACTTTCATGTTATCCATCCCCTCTCCTTCATATTCAGGATCATTACTGTTAATACCAACAAAAGCAATCTTCGCTCCCCACTTTTCATATAGCTTGACCATGACATCTATCTTTGCTTTTACATAAGGACAATGATTGCAAATAAACAAAACTAAAAGTCCCTCTTTTCCTTGAAAATCAAAAAGAGAATACATTTTTTCGTCCACTCCTTTCAATGAAAATTCAAGTGCCTTGTCTCCTCCACCGAGTTTTTCAAACGATTGTGTGAGTGTCATGTATTTTTATACTATCATAAAAACTGTGTATTCCATAAACTACATATATTAAAGAAACTCTCGGTATATAAGAGCGGGGTGTGTGGAACACCCCGCTTTGTTGATTCTTGCAAAAGGTTTTCTATTAAAGATCGACGGGTCGCAAGTAGCCCATCTCACCCCTTCGCTCAAGATACCCTGCCTTGATATCGTGGCCATGGGAGAAGACCAGAAGCCAGCCCTGTTGCTCAGCCTGCTTGAGCAAGTCCCGCTTTTGCTCCAGGGTTTTCTCTGGAGAACTATCAAAGGCAGAGATGGCAACCATTTTCAAATGATGGGGTGTGGGAACGATGTCTCCAAGGAACACCACTCTCTCCCCACCATGCTGGAACATAACAATCTGATGTCCCAATGCATGACCGTCCGTGACGATCACATTCAGGCCAGGCATGATCTCAGTATCGCCGTCCAGCAATTCCAGTTGGCCTCGCTCCTCTATGGGGAGGAAATTCTCCGAGCGGTGCGAGCCTTGGCAGCGCTCATTAGGATTGCAAGCCTCGTCCCAGCACGCACGCTGAACGTAATATTTCGCCTTTGGGAAAGTGGTCACCAGCTTGCCGGTCCGATCCAAGCGGGTGCAACCGCCAGAATGATCAAAATGCAGATGGGATAGCACCACTGCGCTAACATCCTTAGGAGTGAGGCCCACGCCCTTCAACCCTTTCAACAAACGACTGGGTACTAACCCAAGATCTTGATCGATCTCTTTTGACCCGGTGCCGGTATCGACCAGGACATTTTGTCCGGCGACTTGCAGCAACAGACAATTGAGCCCAAGAGTCATCCGGTTCTTGCGGTCAGTGACTACACTGCTCTCCCACGCGACCTTAGGCACCTGGCCGAACATGGACCCGCCGTCCATTTTGATGACTCCATCTGAGATAATCTTTACGGCTGTTGGCATCATGGCCACCACCTCACGTTTTTTATTCCAGCTTTTAAGAAAGAAGTCAAAGAATTTTGATTTCACCAATTCTCTTGACTTTTATATAGGATATTAAAGTTCTTTCAGTATTTAAGGATTACATAATAATCAAGCATTCAGCCTTGCATGTCAAGACAGCATATTTTTTAAATATTAGCACCTTGACACTTTAAATATTTATCCTATAATAGAAACTAGGATGCTCTTTTACAAAAACGCCATGAGTTCCCTCCTGCCCTAAGGTTCCAGCACTTTAGGGCAGGAGGGAAACGACTACTGAGTCGGACGGTGCAGGTCACATCGTTTTACTAACCCCCGTCCCGCTCAGCAAAGATATGATTGGTGCAATACTACTCATAATCATAATAGCTGTATTCGTTCCGGAAACACTTTCTGCGCTAACGGAACTTCTCATGGTAACTCTTGGGAAAATGATAGAAATCGTAGATTTCATTGAAATTCCATAACATTTTCCCAGGAACAACAAAAAAGTTGCCCAGCATTCTATGCTTGGGCACTTTTTTATTTTCTCATATTCATATTTTTATCCTACTGTGCTGCCACTCTCGGTCTGGAACCTTGGGTTTAAGAAGGATTATGAGGCTTTCTAGGAGTGTCTTATTAACCCGTCTCGGTCAGGGTCATTTAAGACAAAATGAGACACTAATCTCTTTTTCTTTTATTTATGCTTAAAAAGTCTTGAAAATTTTCGTACATTTATTTACAGTGTATAGTGTACAGGTATCTTTATACGTTCTTTTTATTCGTTGTTGTACTAAAAGCCAATACTAACCTGGTGAGAAATTTTACACTTTTTGTATAGAAGATGTATCTATCTCTTCGCTAATTCTTTTCGCCGTTGTCAATCTACTAAAAACCTTATAATGCATAAATACTAATAAAAATATTAGTATCAGAAAAACCTGATTTGTCATTGCTCCTATCGCCAATGTTAACATCCATAAATCTCTCTCAACACCTAATCCTTTCCATTTTATTAAATTCCCAACAACTCTTTTGAACTTCATATGCATATAACTATCTGTAATTAAACCTAACAGTACAAAAATTGTAATTGGCCAGATTAAAATGTTACCTGTTATATTCCATAGTCCGTATGCTAAACCCGTTACGATGATTGTATCAACGTATTTATCCATAGTGCCATCAAACCAAGCGCCCCAATTAGATTGCTTGAACTTCAAACGTGCCACTTCTCCGTCACAACCATCAAGAATAGAAA
>Ga0066369_10000324_pt1 | contig 20795 bp, 16 predicted proteins | sample Knorr_S7_td_Bott_FD_70972 | JGI IMG/M metagenome (GOLD analysis project Ga0066369, IMG submission 70972) | Marine microbial communities from Southern Atlantic Ocean transect - Knorr_S7_td_Bottom_ad_4513_LV_A | ecosystem: Environmental > Aquatic > Marine > Oceanic | place: Southern Atlantic... | reverse complement strand
GTCCCAGGGACAACCACAGATGACTTAACCGAGATTATGGCATGAGGTGGTGAATCTGAAGATGCAGAAATCTCAGGATGTAAGACTGTGATATACGTCAATCGGCGATCGTTGTTACCAACTGCACCCTTGTTGTCAGTAACTGATAAAGAGACAATGTATTCTCCAGGGAACACGTACTTGTGGATCTCCATTGCATTGGTACCCGTTGAACCGTCGCCAAAGTCCCAACTGTAAGAGCTAATACTATCACCTTCATCTTCATCATATGATTCTGACGCGTCAAATTGAATGGAAGAACCAAGACCAACAACCGTTTCTCCAGAAACTACTGTCAAAACTGCCTGAGGATTGAGATTATCCCCAATTGCTTCTTCTGAACCTAACCCTAGACAACCTGAGAATAGTAACAAGCCTATAATGGCCAACGAACCAGATTTGCGCAATTTTTCTTTCATTGTTTCACCGTTATTGTGAATTGAGAACCTGATGAGCAGCCGGGAGGAACTGCTACATTAACTACTTGCCCATTTGGCATCGTAACTGTTAAAACTTGGCCTGAGACAACACCTGGGGGTACCGTGATAGTCATGGATGCTGCTTGTGTACTTGAGAATGACATTCCCGTAACATCAGGGTTTAATTGAGAATATTCTGAGGGTGGGGTTACTGGTGGCGCAGCAGGGGCAGGCTGTGGAATCGCTGCGGTACTGGGTGGATCATTACTGGCCTGAAAACCCATAGGTTGTAGCGGTGCTGGTGCTACGGGTGGTGGTGCTGTTGGTGCTGGAGCCATAGGGGGTGCTTGAGGGAAGCCCCAATCATCATCCGGTGCCATAACCGTAGGACTTAGTGAACTACCACCCTTGAAGGACGAATAACCTCCATAGACCATTATGCCCAAACCTGCAAATAATAGAGCAATAAAGATGTACTCATTAACGGTTGAATATCTGGAACTTATGGCATCTGAACTAAGGCCATTCTCCTGATAATTTGCATCGGGAGTATAATGGCCATTACTATCCTTTACAACCTCAAATATGATAATTACCTGATTGCCAACCCCATAATCTCGCATTAGATTTGAGCCGAAACGGAAAGGGGGATCGCTTGGCGATTTTCCAATCGTATCTAGCCAAATCTGGGTCTGGCCATCACTAAATTCCATTCGGGCTATGGTATCTAATATGGTCACAGTGTCTCCAACCTCATAATCTTGGTATTTCTCGAGACCCGAAGATGTATCAATCTGATTAACGAAGTCTTGACCATTTATCACCATGAAATTTGGGAAAATAACAGTCAGACCAATAACGCCAACAATTGCCAGAACGACACCTATGACAACAATAATTGGAATGCGCACTCGGAGATATTATTAAGTATTGATTTAAGACTTACCTATAATGTCGGAATTGGTTTACAACTCTCCAGTTGGTCCTTTGATAATCTCAATTCATAACCAGAAAGTTGTCGGAATAAAATGGGAAACCATAGCTTCTCCAAAGAAGGGAGCCGATAAGTTTCAACTTGATTCATTTGCAGATGAAACCATCAAACAATTGGATAACTATTTCTCAGGTAAAACCAACTCTCTGGGAATCAAAGTCCAGATACAAGGCACCCAATTTCAGAAAAACGTATGGAAGAGTCTAATGAGAATACCTCTAGGTGAGACAAGGACTTACTCAGATATCGCTTTCGAGATTGGAAGACCCAAGGCATACCGGGCTGTGGGAAGTGCATGTGCAAGAAATAAAATACCTGTAATCATCCCCTGTCACCGCGTAGTAGGCAAGAACAATGTCACCGGCTGGTCTGGTAATCCCGGAGCCAAGGAATGGCTACTGGAGCACGAGAAGAAAAATTCATTTAGATGAACCCCCTTTTACTTTTCTTATAGCTCCCTTACTAGCTTTCTCGGTGAATAACTTCTTCCGGAAGGCTGTAACACCAACAACAGACAGGATTATAGTTCCAACCACAACAAAAATCGCAAGCATCCGATCGTTCTTCATTTCTGCCGATTCACCATAAGCATAGAATTCTGAATGGTCTGCAATGGAATGAGTCCCATTTCCACCAGCGGATCTCACTAATAGGACATGGTCACCAGTAAATGCCAATTCTTCAGTGTCAAGTGAAATGACCCAATTAAGGTATATGGACGCATTAGAACCGCTCTCGTATTGAACTTCTTTCCATGACTTACCATCCAAACTGTATTCCACTTTCTCAACAGAATCGGTTCTGGCCCAAGAGATTCCACTAAATGTTGTAAACTCAGTGCCACTTACTTGATTAGTGATATAGGTCTGTAAGTCTACGTTAAGATTCTCAGTGTCAGTATTCGCAAGCGCGGCTTTTACGGCTGCATGGGCATCAACCATACCCCACCCAAAATGGCGATTCCAGTAGGGATCCAGATCTGGCTCCGTTGCCCATGGTCCATCCTCTACACCTTCTCCATCTGCAGAGGAAAGTGTTTCCTTTCTTTCTGCGGTTAGGCGGAGTATCTCCCGAACCTCAAGTGGATTCAAATCTGGATTGGCCTCTAGTACCAATGCAATTATTCCTGAAATTGAAGGGGTTGCGTAGGACGTTCCACTACCTCGGCCACTATATCCATTATCTGAGGCATCCTGACCAGGGATCCTATTGTAGCAACTTCCACTAGCATAGCAGGCCTCTGCCTGGACTATATTTGTTCCTGGTGCTGAGATATCCGGTTTCATCTCATCGTAAGGGTTGCCATCATTGTTGTCCTTGCGAGGGCCACGACTGGAATATGAAGCAATACCATCATCAACACGATCTATTGTATTCTTGTCATCAAGTGCTCCGACCGTAATCGAAAGACTGGATGCACCCATCCCAGACAATCCATCATTATCAGACCCACTGTTTCCTGCAGCCACTGAAACAGCAATGCCTGCCAAAGTGGCCTCATCCAATATTCTTGAGAACATGTCTGTTCCATCTGAACCACCATCCTCATGCGAGGTGATTCCCCAGGATAAAGAAATTACATCTATACCATAACTCTCGTTTTCTGCTCCGGGCCATGCTGTATCTTTGTTATCAATTACCCACTGAATGCCATTCATAGCAGATTCGTAAAATTCTTGCTCAAGTATGTAATTCTCAAAAGGTCCAGCCCCGAATGCAGTTCCGATTCTGACATCAACTAGCTTGGCATCCGGTGCAGCTCCAGTGAAATTGGTTTTCTCACCACCGGACAGAAGGCCTGTACTCGTAGCCATGCCTGAACACGCAGTTCCATGCTGATTCTGATCATCCGGATCAAAACTTCCGTCATCCTCCTGAAGTGATGCCAAACAAAGTGGATCATCAGTACAGACTGCATCAAAACCTGCAACAAATTTGCCTTCAAGTCCCGGATGTTCATTGTCAATTCCAGTATCAACAATAGCAATATTGACTCCTTTACCCGTAAATCCGAGATCCCAGGCTCCTTCTGGATAAACTGAGGAATTACTGGCCTTGACAGCAGGTGTTTGGACGTCACCATAGAACACCACGCTTCCATAAGGTTCAATCATTACTACACCTGAAAGCTGAGAAATCTGTGGGTACAAATCTGGTTCAACAAAGCCCAGAAGAAGGGCATTTACCGAAGTCAGATGATATCTGACTTCCAAGCCTAAGTCGACCAGAGCTTGCAGATCTTCATCAGTTGGTTGCGAAACGAAAGATACGCCAACCTGATATTCGTCTTCAAGAGGCTCGAGCCAATCTACTATCCCATTACGGTTCAAATCTCGAACTGTCGTTTCCCACCATGAGGATTCCCGCCATTCATTAGTCTTGACTTTGGGAATCTCAGAGAGATAAACTTCTGATCCAGGTTCCAAGTTAGAGCCAGATGTTGGAAGAGTTGAAAAGACAAAAAAGGCGACAATCATAACAACATTCAGTCTTCGCATCATTTCGCGATAACATGCTCGTCATAAAAGTTTTGAGGTCAGATTTTGGAACCAAAACCTCCACCACCGGGGGTGTTGATAATCACAGTCTCCCCAGACTCAATAATCCTCTCAACCTTACCTCCTAAATCAATCTCCTCACCTGATACTTTCCTAAGAAGGTTGGAACCACAGGAAGCAGGTTCACCACCAGAAACACCGTAAGGAGGAATTTTGCGTCTTTCCGAGACTATTGATACTTTTCTTGGTTCCAGAAAAATAATCTCGCGTATGACGCCATCACCACCCTTGTTTTTTCCATCACCGCCTGAACCGTGACGAATTCTGAATGATTCAAGCCTGATCTCCCTAAACCGATGCTCAAGAATTTCAGGATCTGTAGATCTCGTATTGGTCATATGGACTTGGACGGCCGAGGCGCCGTCACTACCTTCAGTTGCTCCTGAACCTCCAGCTATCGTTTCGTAATACTGATTCCCGGAGTCATCAGCGGGACCGAACACAAAATTGTTCATTGTCCCCTGCGAAGCAGCTGCAATCCCCAGAGCACCCAGCAAGACATCGGTAATGCGCTGTGAGGTCTCAACATTACCTCCAACCACGGCAGCGTTATCATCTGGGTTCAACAAGGAACCATCGGGGATGATTATCTCAATTTGGTCTAGACATCCCGAATTAAGAGGAATATCCTTATTGATCAGAAGCCTAAAAACGTACAACACTGCTGCTTTAGTAACTGCGATTGGAGCATTCAGATTGTTCTCCATCTGAGGGCTGGTACCATTAAAATCAACTACTGCATGGAAAGAAGGAACCCTGTCTTCTCGCTTCATCACCTTAATATTTACCGCTATCTTTGCTCCATCATCCAGAAAATCCTCAAAACTGCTTTCCTTGCTTCCCTCATCACCAAGATATTCTTCCAAAGCATCGCTCATCGCTTCTGCCGAGTTTTCCCGAATATATCCCATGTAAGCTTGAACTGTTGGTAGACCATATTTTTCGATTAAACCATCTATTTCCAAAATACCCTTTCTGACCGCGGCAATCTGGGCATTGATGTCATGTTTTCTTTCTTCTATGTTTCTAGCTGGATTTTCAGAAGAACGCATCAAATCCTCAAACTCTTTTTCCTTCAATATTCCGTTCTCGACAATCAGAAAATTATCTATTATGATTCCCTCCTCGTGAATCGAGGTCGAGAATGGGGGGATTGAACCTGGTGTTATGCCTCCAATATCTGCATGATGGCCTCTACTTGCTGCATAGAATATTGGTTCTTGTGAACCTGAGAAAACTGGAGAGATAACCGTCAGATCGGGCAGGTGTGAACCACCCTTATGAGGATTATTGGTCAGATAGAAATCACCATCTTTCATTCTACCTTCATTAGAGGTAATAATCGATTTCACAGATTCGCCCATAGCACCCAGATGCACAGGGACATGGGGTGCATTGGCGACCAGATTACCTTCGTCGTCAAAAAGTGCGCAAGAAAAATCAAGTCTCTCCTTAATATTGACAGAATGGGCCGTGTTCTTCAGGGTAAAACCCATTTGCTCAGCTATACTCATGAATAGATTATTGAAGATCTCCAAGGAAACTGGGTCCTTTTCTGTTGTGATCTGTGATTTATGAAACGTCTTTTGATCAATGACAATATGCCCAAACCCATTGATACCAGCTGTAAATCCAGGTTCAATTACTATAGTTGAATTGAGGTCAGTTATCATCGCAGGTCCAGCCAATTCAAATCCTTCGGGCAAGGAATCCCTTGAATATATGGAAGTGCTCATAAATTGATGGTTGAAATACACCTCTGATTGACCAATCGTGGCTGGTCTGGATAAATCAGGATTAGGTTTCTGCTCTTCAATTTCCGTCCTGCTGCCGGAGACTTCGACTCGGATGTTGGCAATTTCTAACTCTCCGGAGGGTGAAAAACCAAATAAGTTTCTGTGCCTCTTTTCAAAGGATCCAACCATCTGGTCAAAATTGGAACATGGAATTGTAATAGTACTATCTGTGCCTGCAACACGTAAATCCATAAAATGTTTCTTGGTAATATGGTCTGGAGATATACCAAGCTTCTGAATTTCCTCAATCAGGGGAGATTCCAATGACTGAATCCCAGACAAGGCTTCTACATGTGATTGTGAGTCAAATTTCAGCACCATGGATCTAAGACCATATCTAAATTGCTTAGAATTCGCAATTCCATAAGCCGAAAGGAGGCTGGAAAGTGGATGAATTACTATTCGCTTGATTCCAAGGATTCTAGCTATCCCACAACAATGCTGGGGGGCCGCTCCTCCAAAGCATACAAGTGCATGCTCTCTAACATCATAACCGCGAGAAACAGATATTTCCTTAATTGCTCCTGCCATTTTCTCGTTGGCTATATCGACAAAACCAAGGGCTAACTCTTCTGATGAGAGGGATGATAAGGTACTCTTATTGACCTCGGACCTCAAGTTTTCAAAATTATCTTCAGACTCGCTTGTATTCAATTTCTGATTCTGCTCTGGACCAAATACTTGAGGGAAGAAATCAGGATTTATTCGCCCGAGAAGCAAATTGGCGTCTGTAAGCGTTAACTTCCCATCAAGACCATAACAAACCGGCCCTGGATTGGCACCGGCTGACTCCGGTCCAACCTGTAGTTTTCGACCATCAAACCATAGTAAAGATCCGCCACCAGCAGCTACGGTTTTGATATCCAGACTAGAAGTTTGAAAAGTTATTCCACCAGCCTCTAGTTCAGTTACTCTGGTAAAACTACCATCATACCTGGAGACATCGGTTGATGTCCCTCCCATGTCAAAGCCGATTATGCAATCAAGATTATTTGCGTTTCCAACAGCCGCCGAACCTATGACTCCTCCTGCTGGGCCTGACAGTATTGCATCCTTACCAGTTAATGATAGATCATCTGTTAATCCTCCTGAACTTTGCATAAGCTCGATAGGTATTCCTCCTAATTCACTCCGTAATGACGAGATATATTGGCTAAGAATCGGATATAGATATGAGTCAACAACTGTTGTTTGGCCCCGCCCAACAATCTTGATTATTGGCATTATCCGACTTGAAATCGAAATGTTCTCGAATCCTATTTCGTGTGCTACATCGTAGCACCTTTCTTCATGCATCGGATTTTTCCAGGAATGCATCAGGACAATTGCCACAGACTTAATTCCAGAACTGTACAAATCTTTTAAATCTCTTCCTAAACGTTCTTCATCTAATTCAAGAATTATGTTGCCTTCAGCATCCAGGCGCTCATGAACTTCGGAAACTGAATGGTACAATTGTTCCGGTTTGACTATTGAAAGATCAAAAAGTTCAGGTCTTGCCTGATTTCCTATTTCTAAAAGATCAACAAAACCAGAGGTAATCAATAATGCTGTCTTGGATCCTTTGCGTTCAAGAAGAGCATTGGTCGCTACGGTAGTACCAATACGTATTCTTTCTATTCTGTCTGAAGGTATTTTGTCACTTGATTGCAAATTCAGAATTTGACGTATGCCTGCAATTACGGGGTCAGAATATGATGAAGACTCCGAAAGAATTTTAGAGGTATGAATGTTGTTTGAAGGATCGATTCCTATGATATCCGTAAAAGTCCCGCCTCTGTCTACTGCAAAAAACCATTTGCTCATACCTTCTTCGAACAATATGGGCACATCGACCATTTCTGGTCAACTGTCTTGCCACAATTAGGACAGTGTTTCATCTCACGCTCCTTTGTCTCTGGAGCCTCGGACCACAAATCTAATGAAGGTGGAAGTGGCAAAGGATCAGGCCAGAGAAGAGCCACTCCGAGGGTGACAATTACACAGAGGACTGAAACAACCTGAACTGGTGTTGATTCAGCTAAATAAAAATCCAAGACTGCCAAAAATCCTGCTAGAAAGAATGTTAATCTTAACATTAATCTATTCAGAGTACATTGCTTCTATTTCTTTAGCCCAATTCTCATTAATTTGTTTTCGGCGTATCTTGAGAGTTGGAGTTAGTTCACCCTCATCCACATTCAGATCTCGAGGGAGAATTGTGAACTTCCTAACTTGCTCAGGATTGCTGAATCTTTGGTTCAATTTCTGAACCTGAGCATCTAATTCAGCCTTTATTTCAGGACTCGCAGTATAGTCTGATAGTTTCGAGCCAAGCGATTCTAGTTTGGCAATTTGTTCATTAGGATCCTTAGGTACCTCAGTAGCACCATCTAGGCCATGTTTATCTCTGAGAATAGCACCAACATCAAGTGTGAAAAGCGCACTGCAGAAATTTCGGTTATCTCCTACAAGCATACATTGAGAAATAATGGGAATTGACTTCATTGTTTCCTCTATGACAAGAGGTGCTATGTTCTTTCCAGCTGAACTTACATATATTTCTTTCAAACGTCCTGTGACATAGACAAAGCCATCTTTATCAATACGGCCTAGGTCACCAGATTTAAGCCAGTCTCCGTCCATTGTCTCTGCTGTCGCTTCGGGATTCTTGTAATAACCTTTCATTACATGTCTACCACGGAATTGGATCTCACCGTCTCCCTTATCATTAGGTTTATCAATTCGAATCTCGCCTGCAAATAGCTTGCCAACTGAACCGAACTTATTCGCTCCTTTGTGACCTATTGTTGCGCCTGCTGTGGTCTCAGTCATACCATATCCTTCGAATAGGGGAACACCCAAGGAATGAAAGAGTTTGAGGATATCTGGATTTATTGGTGCTGCCCCGGTAATCGCATAAATACAATTTGACATACCAATCTTCTGCTTTGCCTTCTTCTTGATAATGCCCCCTAAAATTGGGACCTTGAGAAGTTTGACTTTTCCGCCTAAACCTGCAACCAGATTTGAATAAACCTTCTCATAAATTCTTGGAACACCAATGAAAAGGTGAGGTTGAACCTCTTTACAGTAATCAATTGCGTGCAGAGGATTATCCGCTACGTACATATGAATTGCTTCTCTAATCCATATATGATTATCAAGCAATTGCCCAAATACATGGGCACAAGGTAACCATGAAACGTATTTATTTCCTTGTTCATAACTCTGAATCTCCAATACTTTTTCAATCTCATACTCCATATTGTCATAGGTAAGTTCAACACCCTTAGGATTTCCAGTCGTACCTGAAGTGTAAATCAGAGTGGCTGTATCATAGGGATCAATTCCAGCAATGCTGTCTCGAATTCGTGAATCATCAACGCCCTCCCCTTTGGAAACAAACTCTGACCAGGAGATGGCTTTTGGATGATCTGGCATATCAACTCCATCCATTACAACAATCACTTCGACCTTTTCAAGTGAATCCATGGCCTCATGAAGGCGATAGGAGCACATCTTTCCAGTGTCTCCTCCATCCATCGGATTATGTCCTACAAATACGAACCTAGAATCTGAATTACCGACTACCCATTCAACTTCGTTAGGAGAGCAGGTGTGGTAAACACCAACAGCCGCCCCATTACAGAAATTTGCTGCTGCGTAGGCCGTATACCATTCTTTACGATTATAGGAATAGATACTGAGCTTATCGTCCTTACCAAAACCCATGGCTGTAAGGGCCTTGGCCACACCCATTGTCTGGTCAAGAAAATCAGACCAAGTTGTCGTATCCCATTCCCCAGCATCGTTCTTGGAGGATAATGCTGGTTCATTTGCATACTTTTCAGCATTTGAAATCAGGTATTCAGGAGTGGTTGGTGTAGACATAATCCTCTTAATATACCCAGATTATATTAAGTTTAAGTTAGAGTTTCAAAAGTTTAGCCTTAGCTATAACAAATTCTTCTTCACTCAGGATTCCACTTTCCCTCATCTCGGCCAACTGAACTAATTTAGGAAGCATTTCTTCCCCAGAGGCATCCGAACTAGTTTTCAGTCTTGACAACGCCTCCATCTCATTCCGTTCAAGCCTTCTTTCATTGGGAGTCATATCACTATCTATTACACGAGCCTCACGGGCTGAACGCCGTGCCTGTTGAACATTTACCAGAAATTCTAGATGATTTGAACTCTGAAGACTGGACACGGCAGTGGCAAGATACTTATTGGCAGTGGTGGTATCTAAATTTTCTGAGTTTGCTTTTTCAATCATCTTTTTGCAATGCACTAGAAGGCGTTTGAGATAAGGCTCGAGACTGTACTTGCAGATCTCGGTGGGCCCTCCCACAAAAACGTAACCCCCTCCACTAGCCATAACTCCCTGGGGTGCAGATCGAGGTTTAAAACCCCAAACCTTACGTCCAGACTTGCTAAACAACGTAACCTTAGTAGCTGATTCTCCAACTGTCATAAAATCCGCAGTCTGTGTCATATCAACCCAAACTGGCTGTTTAGAAAATACCTTTTCCCAAAGAATCCTTGAACTCTTTACCCCAAACGAAAACTTGCAATCGCTAGTAAGATATCCTAAATAATCACCGTTTGAGTTTATACAGGTCTGGAGAACCTCGCCAGTAGTTTCCTTGGCCCAGAGTATCTTCCCCTTTGTGTCGTACAGATAGATGTGTGAATAGTCAGTACCAGCCACAATAAATTTTCCATCCGAGGAGATATCAACCGAGTTTACCGGAAAATCTGAGTTGCTCAAATGTGCTTCCCAAAGAATCTTTCCTTTACCATTGAATACAACCAGACGCCCCAAATTAGTCCCAACCACAATAACATTCCCATCGGAGGAGATACTAGTTGATACTGCTGAACTCTGAAGTTCACGATGCCAAATAATAGCTCCCTTACGATCTATCAAGTAAACAACTTTCTGGCCACTAGCAATCGACATCTTACCTGTGCGGGTGGATATCGAGATGTCACGCACGCGCCTTATCTTTTTAGTTGACCATGTGAGACCACCTGCATTATTAAGAAGAAGAAGCCCGCTTTTGTGGCCCACCCCTGCAAATTTGCCATCCAAACTTATCGATAAAGCAGAAGGGACTACTCCCTTTCGAAATGACCATAGTGGTGTGCTCTCGCGCATGTTAGGATACTTACATACAATGTATCTGGTTGTTTAATACTTGTCCTGTGTCCGAGATTTTCTCTAATTCCTGATTAGAGCACTATATAAGTTGGTAAAACTGCAAAATATTCTCAGATATACGGTTTATATACCTATCATCTGTAATTATCTGTAAAAATGAAGAAAAACCCCAATCTTGAATATTCTTGTCTATCTAAATCCTGTTTAAAAAGTATTTTATAAGGTGCTATATTTTTACAATAGGAAAAATACTCTGATTCAAATTTATTCTTATTTGATTGGGAACTTAGATAATCAAAACTGCGGCACAAACAACAGTTGTCCATTTTCCAGAAGAATCTGAGGGGGAAACTGCAACAATACTCTTGGTCTCTACTATTCGGTTATCAATCGTCCACAATTCACGCTTCTTGTCCCACGAAGCGTCAGGATCGAATTGGAGGCCATAGGTAGTTGCCAGCATCTCAGCCGCAAGGTCCTCGACATAATCCTCTACCTGACGTGCATCCATACCTGTCGCATGATGCTCGGAAAGATATCCATAATCATCCTGGTTTCTTGGTATTGCGATGCCGACTCCAGAACTTACCAGTGTATCTGCTTTATTACTGTCTGAGCGTGCCAGAACAACAGGAACCACCTGGCCAGAATGGAGCATTCGATTTCCTTTCTCCGAATCAATAATTGAACAATGTGGTGGCAGGATTGAAGAAACGGAAATCAGGTTATAGCTAGCAATACCAGCAGATCTCAAAGCAAATTCAAAGGACGCGAGTTTCTCATTATGAACACCAGTGCCTTTGGTTAAAAATATGTTTTTGGGAATCCAATTTGTTGAGTTCACCATTTTCAACCTCTTGTTGCCTATATAATAATTGCATTTCAATGACATAAAGTAAGCTGATTGACGAAGTCAGATACACATATAATTAAATAGTATGTCGAAATCGAACCATGTGCAAGAACAACTAACACGCCGGATGGCTGGAGAAATCGTTGTTTCGGAAAAGCCAGGTGAGACTCTGAGGAAGTGGAGGGAAATATTTCAATTATCACAGAAGGAACTTGCGACATTACTCGAAGTGAATCCTTCTGTAGTTTGTGATTTAGAGAAGGGACGCAGAGCATCACCAGGCATTTTAACTGTGAAAAAATTTGTAGAAGCGATGGTCGACTATGACTCATCACATGGTGGAAAAGTAGTAAACACCATGGCAGGTACACGTACCAACAAAGCTATAGTTGACATAAGGGAATTCACTAGCGGAATCTCAATAGAATCTATCATTGAAAAGATAGAAGGAGAAGTACTGGCAGGTAGTGAGGAGATAATTGAAAGGCCCATCTATGGATATACTATAGTTGATTCACTGAAGGCCATCACTACTTTCAATGCGTTTGGTGAAATGTATGGTTGGTCAAATGAAAGAGCTCTATTCTTCTCTGGTGTGCACTACGGCAGATCACCTATGATCGCAGTTAGGGCCCATCCTGTCAAACCTAGGATGGTGGTTTATGTCAAACCAAAGGCAGTAGACCCGTTAGCACTCAAACTGGCTGATATGGAAAAAGTGGTCTTGGTCAAAACGGACCTTGATGAAAGCACGATTGTAGAAAGACTGAGGTATCTTAAATAGGAGAAAAAATGAGTGGAATAGTAAGCTATGGGGCGTATATACCCTGCCATAAAATCGAAACTGGAGAGATCGCGTCTGTATGGGGCGCAGATGGTAGTGCTTGGGCTAAAAATTTGAATGTCTACTCAAAATCCGTGCCAGGCCCTGATGAGGACGTGATAACCATCTCTGTCGAGGCGACGCGACAAGCTATGAAAAGAGCAAAATTGAATGGGGACAACATTGGAGCTATTTACACAGGTTCGGAATCGCACCCATATGCTGTGAAACCTACATCCACCATCGTTGCTCAGGCAATAAGAGCAACACCGCATCTAACTGCAGCTGACTTTGAATTTGCATGTAAGGCTGGTACAGCGGCAATCCAAGCATGTATGGGAATGGTCGCTGACAAACAGGTGGAGAATGGAATTGCAATTGGGGTTGATACCTCCCAAGGTGCTCCAGGTGATGCCTTGGAATACAGCGCTTCAGCCGGTGGAGGGGCACTCATAATCGGTAGCAAGAAAGTGATTGCTGATATAAACCATACCACTTCTTATACAACAGATACACCTGATTTCTGGAGGAGAGAGGGTCAGAAATATCCAAGGCATGGTGGACGTTTTACTGGTAAACCAGCCTTCTTCAAACATGTTATGAGTTGTGGTCTGAAGACCATGAAAATGGCAGGTACAGAAGCAAAAGACTATGATTATATTGTAACCCATCAACCTAATGGTAAATTTCCAATTAGGGCTGCAAAAGCATTGGGTTTCACTGCAGAACAATTTGAAACCGGATTACTCACTCCCAGAATCGGAAATACTTATTCTGGTGCTATTTTCTTAGGTCTTGCAGCTATTCTGGACATCGCAAAACCAGGTGATAGGATTTTAGCGGTGGCATACGGGTCTGGAGCGGGAAGCGATGGTTTTGACATCACTGTAACGGAGAACATAGAAAAAATGGACCGCAGTGAGACCGTAGAAGACATGATCTCAAGGATGAAGATTTTAAACTATGCCACATATGCAAAATATAGAGGAAAATTGAGAATGGGGGGTTCGAATTGAGGGATGTTAGCGTAATTGGAATAGGGATAACTAAATTCGGTGAGTTGTGGGAGAAATCGCTTCGGGAATTAGGTCTAGAAACAGGACTCGCGGCGATAAGTGATGCTGGAATAACAAGCAAAGACATTGACGCGTTGTATATTGGAAACATGGCTGCAGGATCAACTCTACAACAAGAACATGTAAGCGCCCTGATAGCTGACTATTGTGGTTTGACCAATCTGAACGTGCCGGCAACCAGGGTCGAAGCTGCATCAGCTTCTGGTGGGTTAGCAATCAGACAGGGGTACATGGCTATTGCTGGTGGATTCATTGACGTTGCAGTTGTAGGAGGCGCGGAGAAAATGACGGATGTTAGTGATTCGGAATCTTCATACACTGTAAGTATGGGGTCTGATGAACAATGGGAATCCCAGGCTGGTGCTACTTTTGCCTCATTGCATGCAATGATTGCGCAAAGCCACATGGATGAATATGGAACCAGTCGAGAGGAACTTTCCGCGGTTTCTGAGAAGAATCATTATCACGCATCACTGAATCCTATGGCTCAATTCCCATTTCAAGTCTCTGGAGAGGATGTCTCTAATTCAGGAATGGTTTCCAGTCCTTTACGGATGTTGGACTGTGCACCAAATAGCGATGGAGCTGCGGCAGTGGTTCTTTGCGCAACCGATAAAGCCAAAAAATTAAAAAAAGAATCAATTAGGATTATCGGGTCAGGGCAGGCATCTGACACATTGAGTTTGCACCACCGTAAATATTTGAATCGACTGCCTGCAATAGGTATTGCAGCCAAAAGAGCATTCAAAAGTTGTGGGAAAAAGACTAAGGATTTAGATCTGGTTGAAGTTCATGACAACTTTACAATCACTGAGATAATAGCCTTGGAAGAAATTGGAATATTTAAACGAGGCAAGGCTGCTTCTATGGGGTTCAAAGGTGAGACCAGATTAGGTGGGAAGATTGCTGTAAACACAAGTGGTGGATTGAAGGCCCGTGGCCATGCCCCAGGTGCTACTGGAATCGCTCAAGTGGTAGAGATAGTTCAGCAACTTAGAGGTGAAGCAGGAAAAAGACAGATCAAAGGTGCCAAAATAGGACTGGCGGAAAATCATGGCGGTACAGCGGCAACTGCCGTAGTACACATACTGGAGGCGGATTAATGTCAGTACCAAGATTCTGGAGAGAGATAGAATCACGCTACAACCTGGTAGGATCCCATTGTAAGATAACAAATACCTACCACTACCCCAAGAGAAGTTTTAATCCGGAGGCTGGAAGGGAATCAATAGGAAATATGGAAGATTACGAATTCAAGGGTAATGGAAAAGTGATAAACTCGACCGTAGTCCATCAGGCTCAGACAGGTTACGAAATGTTCGGACCTTATTGTATAGCAATAATTGAATTAGAAGAAGGGCCAAGAGTAACTTCCCAAGTGGTGGATTGTGAACCGGAAATAGTCAAACCTGGAATGAAAGTCAAATCTGTGTTCAGAAAACTTGGAGAGGATAGTGAAAGTGGAATTCTCCATTACGGAACCAAGTTCATATTGGATGAAGTTCTGGAAACCGAAAGAGACGAAAATGATGACATGGCTGACGTTGAACTATGATTAGATACTTATATATCTGTAGTCAATCCCTTCGCATAAGATAAATGGCGGCCAAAAAAACCAAAAAGCTCTCAGACCCTCGTGTCTGGATTAAGGATTTGGATATCGAAACTACAGCGGATATAGCGATACCTAAGTTGATGGTTGATCAGGTCATTGGTCAAGAACAGGGTGTTGCGATTGTAAGGAAAGCGGCTGAACAAAAACGGCATGTCATGTTAATCGGGGATCCGGGCACTGGAAAATCAATGTTGGCTCGATCAATATCTGAACTATTACCCAAAGAGGAATTACAAGATGTACTGGTTTATCACAATGATGAGGATAATAATGAACCAAGAGTGAGAATCGTACCCGCTGGTAAAGGCAAAGAGATTGTTCAGATCCAGAAAGCTCAAGCAATGATTGAAAAGGAGAAAAAAGCCAAATCACAAATGATGATTGTGTTTATGATAGTCGGTTTCGGTGCTCTTTGGTTTGCCCTGAGCGGGTTTAGCAATCCCATGATCATTTTTTACAGTTTGATAGCTGCAGCGTTTGTTTTCATGGCCATGAGATATACGAACCAAAAAAATGAAACTGCAAATATTCCAAAAGGACTTGTTTTGCACGATCATGACGCAGAGGCCGCTTTTATTGATGCTACTGGTACTCATGCAGGTGCATTGCTGGGAGACGTAAGACATGATCCATTCCAATCTGGCGGTTTAGAGACACCAGCCCATGATCGTGTCGAAGCAGGAGCAATACACAAGGCACACAGAGGCGTCTTGTTTATCGATGAAATTAATCTTCTAAGGATAGAGTCACAGCAATCTTTGCTAACAGCAATACAAGAGGGCGAATTCTCAATTTCCGGGCAGTCTGAGAGGTCTGCTGGAGCGATGACCAAAACCGAACCAGTACCCTGTAATTTTGTTCTTGTAGCAGCTGGAAATCTGGATGCGATAAAGGGGATGCATCCTGCACTCAGGAGTCGAATCCGAGGATATGGATATGAAGTCTACATGAATTCAACTGTTCCAGATTCTCAGGAGAATCGTGAAAAGTTGGTCCGATTTATCGCGCAAGAAGTAGCAAAAGATGAAAAAATTGGGCACTTCTCCAGAGAAGCAATCGGTGAGATTATACATGAAGCTCAACGAAGGGCAGGGCGCCAATTACACCTGAGTCTGAGACTTAGGGAACTAGGAGGTCTGGTCAGAGCTGCGGGTGATATTGCCAGAGAATTAGGTGACGAGAAGGTCACCGCTGAACATGTCGTTAAAGCCAAGAAAATAGCTAAACCACTCGAACAGCAGATCGCAGATCGTTATGTTGAGAGGCGTAAGGATTACAAGACTTACTCAGTTAAAGGTTCAGAAATAGGGATGGTCAACGGTTTAGCAGTAATGGGTGGCGATTCAGGAATGTCCGAGATGGCTGGTATTCTAATGCCTATAGTAGCTGAAATAACTCCAGCCCAATCAAAAGATCATGGAAGAGTGGTGGCAACGGGTAAGTTAGGTGAAATCGCTAAAGAAGCTGTAGAAAATGTGTCTGCCCTGATTAAGAAATACACTGGTGAAGACATTACAAAATATGATATACACGTTCAATTTATAGGTACATACGAAGGCGTAGAAGGTGATTCTGCATCAATTTCTATCGCAACTGCCGTAATTTCTGCTTTGGAAAATGCTGAAGTGGATCAGACTGTTGCTTTGACAGGATCATTGAGTATAAGGGGGCAAGTATTGCCTGTAGGGGGAGTAACTGCAAAAATAGAAGCCGCCGTGGAAACAGGTGTGACCAAGGTAATCATACCAGCTATGAATATGCAAGACGTTATTCTAGATACCAAATACAAGGATATGGTCAAAATAATTCCTGTTTCGACATTGAGAGAGGTCTTGGATAATATACTGGTGCCCGGTCCCCGAAAAGAAGGATTGTTAGATAATCTGGCAAAATTCCTTCCAAGTACTAATGCTTCTAAGAAAGTTGGAAACCCAACTACTTAGAACTCTCTTATCTCTCCAAAATTCTCTAGGGCTGAACGTAGTCCTAATACATCATCCGATGTTGCAATAATAGAGGTACCTAAATGAGCAACGGAAGCGACAGCTCCCATTGGTACTTGCTCAAGGATCTCAGAAAGGCTCTCATTCATCAAGCCTGCCTTTTCAGTGAACAAGCGCCCTGTCTTGATTGCTGTCCGAAGATTTACATTGGTCAATTGAATTCCTAAGGATGCTGTGTTTATTATATCAGTCCACTCTGAATTATTAAGGATCTGAGAGGTATCTCGCCCTAATCCGGAAAGGCAAATTACCATTTTATCTTTAACTGGATAAGTACTGACCTCACCACCATAACCTGGACTCTCTCTTATGACAATTGATGGAAAAATATTTTCTTTCAAGGATGCTGATATCGCCATTACATCACCTAGTCCTGTCTTGTATTCAACTTCAGCCTGATGAGCTGCCTTTACAGATTTTTCAATATCTTTTTCCAATTCTAGACAGGCGGCCAAAGCTGACGAACCGGAAATTCCCAGACCAAAACCTAGAGGAAGATCTCTTCTCAAATAAATGGTAAGACCTTGATTTCCAAAACCTATCAGTTCTAAGGCACGAGATGTGACGGGATCCTTGATTTGCTTGCCACCGCATATCACTACATTCTCTGAGGATTCGGATTGCTCGTCGACAACTGCACAATGAACTCCTTGAGGCAATACTAATCCTATACCTGTAGAACCCATCTTCAAAGGATCCTCATCAGGCCAGACTGCAAATGTTAAGCTGACATGCCCGGGTGCAAAACTCATATCGTCTCTTGGTACAATTTAATAGTCTTATCAATGGTGTTATCCCATGTTCTTCTTGAAGAAGCATAGACGTAAGCGGACTCAGATAATTCATCAAGAAGTTTCCCATTCTTCAGAATCTTAGCCACGGCGTCAGCCATCTGCCCTGATTTTACCAGAAGTGCATGACCTTGTGTAGCCTCTCTTACTGAAGGGAGTGATGTAGCAACTACAGGTAACTTGCAACCCATGTATTCGTATATTTTTAGCGGAGAAAATCCATAGTCCACGTTGGGATAGGGGGCCACGCCAACATCGGCTTCAACCAAAAGACGAGGGACGTCAGCCCTTTCAAGCCTTCCAATATGAAACAAATTGGCCAATTCCGGAAGATTTTTACCATATCCGCCTCCAGCAACAACAACGTTCAGTTCCGGGTTCAATTTTGCTATCTCTACCAATTCATCAGTTCCATGCCAGGGCCCTAGGGCCCCTACAAAAACAACAATCTTACCTTTCAGTCCTAATCTTTCCCTTAAACCTAGCGGTTCTACGTCAGGAGAAAACAAATCATTCTCGTAACCATTCTGAATAACTGTGAAATTGTTGGCCTTGGGATTCCACTTAGAAATCTGTTCTCTGAGAACCGTACTAACTGTGAAACCATTATCTGCTTTTTCTATTTGTTCCCTACACGAACGGATTGCTTTTTCATTATAGGGCCAAAGTTTGGCAATCCTGGTTGCTGATAATTCAGAACGCATCCAATTGTCGTCAACCTGTAATACAGATCTTACGCCTGCTTCAGATGCTGCCCTAACTCCTGAACCTGCAAAGATATATCCTCTATCATGAACTAAATCATATTCGCCAGTTTTTAATTCGGTCAATACTTTTTGGTATGAAATTCGAGTGAATATGATTCTTTCAAAAGGTATTCTTGGATCAACAATTGGTATAAATTTAAGGTTAGGACTCAAATTGGACGTATCTGCATTATTAGAATCATATCTACAAATTAAAGTGATATCTATACCGCGTTTTGCTAGACCATTTGCTAAAGCCAATTGATGAAGGGTTTGACCTAAAGTATCTGGGACCCTCACAGAAGGCGCTACCATCAGAACTCTCACAAAGATGCAAGAATGAACAGGTTTTAGAACTGCCGCTATAGCGCACTGTGGCAAATATCACTGTGATTTGCGATCGCGAATTCTTCCAACCTTTCGACCAACGCGTCTACAAAGAGGTGTGCAGTATGAAGAAAGGTGGCCATATTGTTGAAATCATAACGCCTCACAAATCGACTGAAATCAAAGAATTTGAAGGTATAAAAGTACATTGTATAGAAACTAGAGGGCCTCCTGGCATGGTTGCTCTAAAAATGATTAGAAAAGCTCTGAAAACGGACGGTGATCTGTTCTATTGCCATGAACTGGACCCTCTTTTGTACAGTATTGTTTTAAAAAGGATAACGAGGAAACCAGTCATCTGGGACTGCCATGAGTACCTTGTTCCTATGAAAAAAGAACTGCAAGGAAGACTCTCAGCCGTACTTACCGAGATTGGTATTTCAATTTGCGCACCTAGAATTGACCATATTATAACCGTCGATAACCGTTTGGCAAAAACATTATCTAAACTTGGGAAAGTCACGGTTATTCCAAATTACCCTCGATTATCAGATTTCAATGAACCTACCTCACGTAAAAAGAATGAAAAATTTGTAGTGCTCTATGTTGGAGGTCTGACGGAGAGAAGAGGAATCAAGATAATTTTAGAGGCCATACACAGATTAAAAAAAAGAAAGAATATAAGTCTCCGTATAGTTGGTGGTTTTTACGATAGGGAATTGGAGAAATGGGCACATAAATATGACTCTGAAAACGAACTCAATATTGATTGGTTGGGATGGGTAGACTATAGAGAATTGGCGCCAGTCATCGCGGATTCGGACTGTGGTTTATTTGTGAATCAGCCTGGGCCTCGATATCTGAAAGGATTGCCGACCAAAATATTTGAATATATGATTATGGGACTGCCAGTTGTATCTGCTACTGGACCTCTGCTTGATTCATTAATCAACGGAAAAAATCTGGGTGTCACTGTGGACTCGACAAATCCCGAATCGTTGTCAGATGGAATAGAAACTTTGATGGAAAATAGCAATTTACAGGACATGGGGGAAAGGGCACACGATACAGTCAAAAAAAATTATTGTTGGGAAGCAAAAGAATACAAATTATTGAGAATAATCGAAAAGCTGACTAGTTGAGTTCTCCTCTGACGAACATAATGTAACGCTGTTCTTCATTTTCTTCAAAAGGATGCTGATCCACGTTACGTTGATAGGCGATACCCATCCATGAACCGTCTGGAGAAATCACAGTCTCAAAAAAGTCGTGTAACGCATGAACATCACTATTTGATTCCTCGTAAGCTGTAACTGTGTGCAAAGGTGTTGGATCTGCTATCTCAAATTCCCAAGTATCATTTAGTTGTGGATTATCTAAATATGCAGAATAAAGATACCATGGTGTACCCTCCGTGTATCCTGTGGAATTACCTGTCGCATAATCTAAGCCATAGAAAGAAACAGCTATGCGATTTGTCTCACTTATAGATACAAAAGGATACATGGTTATTCCATCCCAATCGGGAGTTATCTCCCAAGTTGACCAATTGTCCCCATAATCATAGGATAATGCTATGTTCATCTCCCATGCACCTACTTTTCCCTCT
>Ga0066369_10000321_pt1 | contig 20860 bp, 19 predicted proteins | sample Knorr_S7_td_Bott_FD_70972 | JGI IMG/M metagenome (GOLD analysis project Ga0066369, IMG submission 70972) | Marine microbial communities from Southern Atlantic Ocean transect - Knorr_S7_td_Bottom_ad_4513_LV_A | ecosystem: Environmental > Aquatic > Marine > Oceanic | place: Southern Atlantic... | reverse complement strand
CTTTGTGATTTTCAGGATCAATTAGGGATTGATGAAATCACATTTCACAAAAATTCGCCGCTAAGGAGTGATCAGTCCAAAGTAATGGGGTTGATCAAGCGTGGGGGGAGATTGTGCGTAGATACGAATAAAGTTGATGATTTCAAAGCGTTAGACTTAGATCCTGATTTTGAAACTGAAGATGCAATTAAACGAGCTTCAGTTGTGATTGATTGTACACCCAGGGGAATTGGCCATAAGAATAAGGAACTTTATTATCAGAAATTTGATAGAAAAGAAAAAGGATTTTTGGCGCAGGGAAGTGAAAATGGATTTGGTAAAAAGTATGCTAGAGGGATCAATGATTCTACCTTACACCCGGATAACCATTTTGTTCAGGTTGTATCTTGTAATACACATAATCTGTGTTGTATTACTCATACATTAGCTTTGAGTGAAAATCCTGACAATCTTGAAGAAGGACGTTTTGTATGTATTCGAAGGGCGAATGACATAAGTCAACCGGGAAGTTTTATTCCTTCCCCTCAGGTAGGAAAACATGGTTCCCGTCGTTATGGTACCCATCATGCCGAAGATGCTGCTGCCCTATTTCAAACTATGAACCTCGATTTGAACTTGTTTTCTTCTGCATTAAAAGTAAACAGTCAGTATATGCATGTTTTGTGGTTTACTTTAAAGGTGAAAGAACCAATTTCTCTGACAGAGGTAATTGAGAAATTAAATGCCAACCCATATGTTGCGATGACAGAAAAAGATATGACCAGTACTGTTTTTTCATTCGGGCGGGATCAAGGTTATTATGGACGAATACTGAATCAGACAGTTGTGGTTGAACAAACTTTAAATGTAAAAAATGATCATGAGATTACAGGTTTTTGTTTTACACCACAGGATGGAAATTCAATATTAAGCAGTGTTGCAGTAGCAGAATGGTTTCTTTATCCTCATTCGTACGAAGATAAGATTCAATGTCTCGCTGAGTTTTTCTATGACCACATTTAGTTTAATAATTAACGCGTTCTGCTGAAAATAATTCGGTTACGGGTTTCAAAGAGTTTTTAAAAATGAATTCATATGATTTATTAACAAAGTTCCAAGACCATCTTGACAAAACTGGTTTGATTCAAAACGGTCAGCATGTAGTTGTAGCTGTTTCGGGCGGGATGGATTCCATTTGCTTACTTTTTTTATTCAATCAGCTCAAAGAAGAGTTTGGTTTCCAGATCACTGTTGGCCATATCAATCACCAACTCAGACCCGATTCAAAAAGAGATGAAGCTTTTGTTAAAAAGACCTGTGCAAAGTTCCGTTTGCCAGTTATTACGAAAAAATTAAATCCATCCACACGGGTAAAAGGGGAAAGTGCGGAGGCTTGGGCCAGGTTTCAGCGATATCAAAAACTAGAGTCTATTCGTAGAGAAGTACAAGCAGATGTAATTATTACTGCTCATCATGGGAATGATCAGATAGAAACAATTCTTATGCGAATGGGAGACGGAAGCGGAATGAGAGGGCTTCGGGGAATTCATGAGAAATTTGGTTTTGTTGTGCGGCCTCTATTATCTTTTTCTCGGAAGGAAATTGCTTCTTTTATGGATAAAAATAATATTCAATTTATGAACGATGAGTCAAATCAGGATATAACCATTCCACGAAATGCGCTCCGGCATGAAATTGTTCGCCGTTGGGAAAATCTCAATCCAAACCTGATTCCCGCATTTGGGAAAATGTGTGAATTTTCAAAAGAATCTGATGAAGTAGTTATATTTGCCTGTGATGAAGTCTACGAAAAAGTAGTCAGAGAAGATTTTGATGGTATTATACATTTGAATAAAATGATTTTTAATGGACTGCCCATTCTGTTGCAGGTGAAAATTATTCAAAAAATTATCGGAGATGAAAAAAGACCCTGGCGGCGTCATAATTGGGAAGATTTAAAACATTTCCTTGTCCATGCTAAAACTGGACAGATTTTTTTTCTGCCGATGAAATGGGTATTGTTGAATGACCGTCAATCCTTGATAATGAAACAAAAACAGAAAAAACAAAAATTATATCACAAAGTTCAACCTGCAAATATTACTGATTGTGGTGATTTTTATTTTAAATGGGAATGGGTCCGGGATTATACTTTCCCACACAATACTCCCTGGAAAGAGGTAGTGGATGGGAAAGAAATTCAACACCAAAATCTTGTAATTCGTCCGTGGGAACCTGGGGATATGTTTGTACCCTTGGGAATGAATGGTCATAAAAAAATAAGTGATTTTCTCATTGATGAAAAAGTAGATCGGTTTTTCAAGGATAATCAATTTGTACTCACTGCAAATGAGGAAATTGTTTGGGTGTGCGGTCATCGGATTAGCAACCAAGTTAAAGTTACATCCGAAACAACTGCGCTGGCGAAAATCTCAATTATTCGAAAGAATACCAAATGATAGAAGGTACTGATTACAGGCTGACACCCCTCTTGTCTGAAGACGAAATTCAAGAGAAAATTAAGAAAATTGGCCGAAATCTATCTGACCGTTTCAAGAATGAAGTACCAATCTTTATTGGTGTATTAAACGGAAGTTTCATCTTTATGGCTGATTTACTAAGGACTATGACCATCAATTGTGAAATGGACTTTATAAAACTGAACAGTTATGCTGGTGATAAATCTTCAGGGACTATTCGGTTGTTAAAAGATATTTCGGCTGATATCACTGGGCGTCATGTAGTGGTAGTTGAGGATATAGTTGATTCGGGTTTAACCTTGCGGTTCCTGAAAGAAAGGTTGGCAGGAGCAATGCCCCGTTCCATTATTTTTGTTTCGCTTTTGTTCAAACCAGATATTGCAAAACTGGATTTTCCAATTGATATCGTGGGGTTTGAAATTCCTCCTGATTTTGTGGTAGGTTACGGTTTGGATTATGATCAAAAGTTTCGACATTTACCCGCTATTTACAGATTTGAAGGATTGTGATGAATAATAAATATTTTACCGAATCTTCGAATAAAAATGTATCGAGAAAGGGAGATAAAAAGCAAAAAGGCTTTCCTAAAAATCTTGGGAAGAAATCTAAAGATCCGTTGAGTAGTTTTCAATGGAAACGAGCTGGAAAAACATCTCTGATATGGGTACTGATTATAGTAGCTGCTATTTTTCTTTCGAATCTTTTTACGGAAGGCACTCGTAAGGAAACAGAAATCGACTATTATAAATATAAGGAATTTTTAGAGGGTAGACTAATAAGTAAGGCGGATGTGATCGCAAACATTTTCCATGGTGAATTAAGCCCACCGCAGACAATTATCTCAGGCGTGGGAAATCAGATTACCGTTAATCGTTTTCGCGTCGTTCTCCCCTTTGTTGATAAAGATGTCATGGATGAATGGGATCAATATAGCGTTGAATATAATTTTAAAGAGCAGAGTATTGATTGGACTGCTTATTTGATCAATATGCTTCCATGGATTCTTTTAATTGGGTTTTGGCTTTTTATCATGAGACGAATGCAGGGAGGAGCCGGTGGAATAAAAAATGTATTTAGCTTTGGTAAGAGTCGTGCGAAGATTTGGGATTCAAATATGCCGAGGGTGACATTTAATGATGTTGCCGGTTGTGTGGAAGCCAAGGAAGAACTGAAAGAGGTTATTGATTATTTAAAGCATCCAAAACGGTTTCAAAAATTAGGAGCGGAAATTCCCAAAGGAGTATTGCTTGTAGGACCACCGGGAACTGGTAAAACTTTATTAGCACGAGCCGTTGCAGGTGAAGCGAGTGTACCTTTTTACAGTCTAAGCGGTGCGGATTTTGTGGAAATGTTTGTAGGAGTAGGAGCTTCCAGAGTTAGAGATTTATTTGAACAGGCAAAAAAGAATTCTCCCTGTATTATTTTTATAGATGAATTGGATGCGGTTGGCCGGCAGCGGGGTGCAGGACTTGGAGGTGGACATGATGAACGAGAGCAAACACTCAATGCGCTATTGGTAGAACTTGATGGATTTGAACCAAATCAAAATATCATTGTTCTTACTGCGACCAATCGTCCTGATGTGCTTGATTCTGCCCTATTGCGCCCAGGACGATTTGACAGGCATGTAGTTGTAGATATCCCTGACTTAAAAGGAAGATTGGGAATTCTGAAAGTTCATACAAAGAAGATACTGATGAATAAACGAAACGTTAAATTAGATATTCTTGCCAAAGGTACGCCTGGGATGGTAGGAGCAGACTTAGCGAATGTAGTTAATGAGGCTGCCCTGCTAGCAGCTCGGAAGAGAAAAAAATCTGTGGATATGATAGATTTTGAAGAAGCGGTTGATAAGGTGATGATGGGAGTACAAAGGAAAAGCATGATTTTGTCGGAGGAAGAGAAGAATCTGACAGCGTACCACGAAGCAGGACATGCTCTTGTAGCATCGGTTACAGAAGGCGCAGACCCTGTTCATAAGGTTTCAATAATTCCCAGGGGTCAAGCACTTGGAATGACTATGCAACTGCCAATTGACGAAAAACACGGATATGCAAAAAAATATATTGAAGGTCGGATTTCAATAATGATGGGTGGAAGGGCAGCCGAAGAATTAATTTTTAATGAACTGACAACCGGGGCAGGAAATGATTTAGAACAGGCTACTTCTATTGCACGGAAGATGGTCTGTGAGTGGGGAATGAGCGAATTATTAGGTCCGTTAACTTTTGGAAAAAAGAACGAAGAAATTTTCCTTGGCAGAGAGATACAAACTCACCGGGATTTCAGTGAAGTTACGGCACGTATAATAGATGAAGAAGTGGTACGAATTATAAGAAAAGCTGAGAGAACTGCTAAGTTGATCTTGAAGGAAAATGTAAAAATATTACACAGAATGGCTGAAGAACTGCTCAAATATGAAACTATTGATGAAAAGGATATTAAAAAAATTCTGGATGGAAAAATAATTGTACGGCGGAATAACAAAAAACAAAAACGTTCTAGAAAAAAATCCCATATAAAATACTCCAATAAATCTAAAGCACAAAAAGTCCCTTAATTGATTCCCCGATTTCTGGTAGACAATTCCACATGAATGCATCTCGTTTCAATCGATGGATTCAAGAAGAAAATCCTGCTATATTGGTTATGGGAATTCTGAATGTGACGCCGGATTCTTTTAGTGACGGAGGAATGTATTATGATCCGACCCGGGCTGTTGAATTTGCGCTTAAAATGGAAGAAGAAGGGGCGGATATAATTGATGTGGGAGGTGAATCCACCAGGCCAGGGGCGAAACGTATTGAACTGCAAGAAGAGTGTGACCGTATTTTACCGGTAATTGAAGGAATTAGAACAAGATCGGACATACTGATTTCTATCGACACCTATAAATCAGAAGTTGCCCAGAGATCTATTTCGATGGGCGCTGGTATGGTCAATGATATTAGTGGTATGACTTTTGATCCAAATATGGTTGAAGTCATTAAAGAGTCTGGATCGCCGGTTGTTATAATGCATATTAAGGGAACTCCAATAAATATGCAGAAGAATCCATATTACCAGAACTTAATGCAGGAGTTGACTGAATATTTTTTGGAACGAATAAAATTTGCGAGAGTGAAGGGAGTTTTAGATCAACAGATAATTTTAGATCCTGGGATTGGGTTCGGTAAGCGTCTACAGGATAATTTTCAGCTTTTAAGAGAGTTAAAGAAAATTGTGGATATTGGATTCCCGGTTTTGATTGGACCATCAAGAAAATCTTTTATTGGACTTACTCTTGATCTTCCTGTTGACCAGCGCTTAGAAGGGACAGCTGCAGCGGTTACTACTGGTATATTAAAGGGAGCTCGGATTGTCCGTGTCCACGACGTTAAAGAAATGAAACGGGTCGCTTTAATTACGGATGCAATCCGCGGAATAGCATAAATGATAGCTATTGCTTACTTCTTGATGTTTACTTTTAATCATTAATTTCTTCCTGAAATGAACCTGTTTAAATTTGGATTTCTCACTGTTACATTAGTCGATGTTGTCGATTTGTTTATTGTCAGTTGGATTTTCTATACCGTTTATCAATATTTCAAAGGTACACGTGCGGGGCAAATGCTGGTGGGGCTGATTATTCTGCTGATTGCTTCATTTCTGTCCAATGCCATTGGGTTAAGTGCTACCTCGTGGTTGGTTAACCGGTTTCAAACGGTTTGGGTTGTAGCCTTTGTCATTTTGTTTCAACCGGAAATCAGAAGATTACTTATTTATGTTGGCCAACATCGTTTTTTCCAGAAAATATTTCGGATGGGTAGTTCCCAGACTATCGAAGCAATTGTAGAAACGGTCAATGAGCTCCGGAACCGTACATGGGGTGCGCTGGTTGTGATTCAAAGGGAGACAGGATTAAGGACATTTAAGGAAGCAGGAATGCCCTTAACCGCTGAAGTTACAGCTCCCCTTCTCATCTCGTTGTTCAATCCAACATCCCCTCTCCATGATGGTGCTGTTATTATTCAAAACGATATAATTGAAGCAGCTGCATGCATCCTTCCATTAACCGAAAGTACCTCAATTGCTCCTGATATGGGAACCCGCCATAGAGCTGCTTTGGGGCTTTCGGAAGAAACCGATGCTATTATCATTGTAGTCTCCGAAGAGACAAAAAAAGTGTCTGTTGCTGAGAATGGTCGATTTGTCAATATTGGGAAGGATGAAATGGCTTTGCGCCGGTATTTGAACGAGCAGTTATTTATTTCCTCAGGTGACTAACAATTTTATAATTGGAATATTATTCAGACTCAAGTACAATTGATTCTAATTATTCAATTCCCAATAATTCAACTTCGAATATTAAGGTTGTGTTTGGACCGATTTTCGGACCTTTACCCCGAGCGCCATATGCCAGGTTTGAAGGTATATATAGTTCCCATTTATCGCCTACTTTCATGAGTTTCAAAGCCTCAGTCCAGCCTTTTATAACCTGAGTAACGCCAAATGTAGATGGTTCACCCCGTTCGACCGAACTATCGAATACAGTACCGTCAATTAATTTACCTGTATAATGAACTTTTACTTTGTCAGTTGCTTTGGGTGTGCTTCCGTCTCCGTTATTTATGACTTTATATTGTAATCCACTTGGTAAGACGATAACCTTTGCTTGTGTAGAATTTTCAGCCAGAAATTTTTCACCGTCCACTTTGTTTTCTTCAATTTGTTGTTTTCTTAATTCGTCCTGTTTTAAGCGAAGTTCCCGACGATAGTTTTGCGTAACTATTTTCATTTCAGACTCTTCCAGGAGTGGAGTGCTTTCTGTATAAGTATCATGAAAACCCTGAGCGAAAACATCAGTGTTCACATCGACACTCTGGGTGTTAAAATTCATTCCAATTTCCATACCAATGCCATAGCTAATAGAATCTTGCTTTGTTTCAAGTGTTGTTACACTTTTTCCGGTTGGCTTAGAACAGGACATCATAGACAAAAGAGTCAGTCCAATACATATAAATTTCATAAAGTCGCCTTCATTTCGGTGTGTTTTAATAGCTGGTCGTTAAAATATAGATTTTGTTTTTACAGGTAAACCTGTAGAATAAATCAAGAAATGATATGTACGAACTTTCTATTAGAACCCTTCTTACCAAATTTTACAATTCCACTTGCAATTGCAAATAAGGTATCATCGTTTGCCCGTTTTACATTCTTTCCAGGATGAATTTTTGTTCCTCGTTGTTTGAGAATGATACCGCCCGCAAGAATCTTTTGTCCGTCAGATACTTTTACTCCTAATCGTTTTGCATTGGAATCTCTGCCATTTCTTGAACTGCCTTGTCCTTTTTTATGGGCCATAATTACTAGTTTCCTTCTTTAATTGTTTCGGGTTTTTCTTTTTTAGTTTTTGTTTGTGCTTTCTTAGTGGTACCTGTTGTTGCTTTGATTTTCGTTATTTCAATAAGAGTATACCCCTGTCGATGACCATTTTTACGTTGATATCCTTTTCGCCTCTTTTTTTTATAAATCAGAATTTTTCTTTCCCTGCCATGTTCAAGTATTGTAGCATTAATATTTACTCCCTTAAGTGTAGGAGTTCCAACATCCACTGATTTTCCATTATCAGTTAAAAGAACCTTATCAAAACTGACGTTTCCTCCAGTTTTTTTATCCAAACTGGCTACTTTCAGTTTTACTCCCTCTGATACTTTGTATTGTTTTCCTGCTATTTCAACTATTGCGTACATTTATTTCTCCTAAAAAGTCAACAAATTTAATTGAGTCAGGCATCCTTTCCAAGTGGTAGTTTATCAGTGATATCTATTCCGTCTTTCACTGTAAAAAACCGGAATTCATCCCGACGGATCTTTGGATCTTCTTTGATTTTCAGATGTACAAAATTTTGCCACATTAAGCCACGAAGAGCTTTTTTCTTATGTTTCTTAAAATATTGATGATTGTTGGGATGAAGGTGTAATTGTAATCGTAATGCCTGTTTTTTTGTTTTATATCTCCTCAACCAATGATCAATTCGGGTAATCAAAGTATCTTTAGATATAATCCGACCGGAGCCTCTGCAGGTAGGACAGTCATCACTCATGGAATCTAAAATACTAAGGCGTATTCTTTGACGAGTCATTTCCAGTAATCCAAAATCGGAAATAGGGGAAACTGCTACTCTTGCCCTGTCTCTCTTAAGTTCTTTCCGCAATTCGTAGTAAACTTTTCGTTTGTTTTCTTCTTTTTCCATATCAATAAAATCTATAACGATTAGACCTGAGAGGTCTCTTAGTCTAAGTTGTCTTGCAATCTCTCTCGCAGCTTCTATATTGATATCAAAAGAATTTTCCTCATGGAGTTTTTTCCCAATAAAACGGCCGCTGTTCACATCAACAACTACCATTGCTTCAGTTTTTTCTATAATTAAATAGGCACCACTTTTTAGCCATACTTTCGGTCGAAGTAATTTCGCTATTTCATCTTCAATCCCCATACTTTCAAAAATTGGGACTTTGATCTTAAATCGTTCAAGTTTGGAAGTCAGGTTGGGAGATACTTCATCAAGGTAAGATTGCAGTTTCCGGTACAACTTTTTTGAATCTATAATAATTTTCTCAATATCTGGTGTCAATAAATCACGAATAATACTGGATGCGGTTTCAAGATCTTGATAAATCAAGGCAGGTGCTTGAATTTTCTTAGATTTTTGATCCATCTTTGTCCAATTCTTCATCAACAATTGGTAGTCATTACGGATTGTTTCTTCACTTTTGCCTTCAGCAACTGTTCGAATGATTATTCCAAATCCTTTTTCTTTGAGATTTGTTATGATTTTTTTCAGCCTTCTTCTTTCATATTTATCCCATATTTTTTTGGAAATGCCAATGTAATTTGTCCCCGGGACAAGTACGAGCAATCTGCCGGGAAATGCGACTTCTGTTGTCACACGAGGTCCTTTAGTTGCGAACGGTTCTTTTATTACTTGGACAAAAATATTTTGTCCGGTTTGAAGATCGACGCTTATATTTCCGTTTCCACTTGATTTCTTTTTTGAATTCGATGATTTTCCATTAGTGGGATCTACATCTTCAAGGAGGTAATCACCGTTGTGGATTTCCGTAAAAGGGAGAAAAGCATTAATCTCATAACCAATATCCACAAAGGCAGCTTGCATCCCAGGAATCACATTTTCCACTTTTCCTTTGTAGATGTTACCCACCGTGCGTTGTTGCCCTTGTTTTTCCAGGTAAAGTTCAACCAATTTGTCATCCTCAAGGATAGCAATCCGGGTTTCTCCCACACTTTCGTTGATATAAATTTCTTTTTTCATAGTATACTCTGTACTTAACTCATGTCCTAATAATCACATGAATGCTATAGAGAAAAAACATACCTATCTGCTTCTAATTTCAGGTAGATAGTTTGTTCCTGACTACTTTATTTAACTTCTGAGAGGGTATATTGAAGGAGGGAAAAATTTTTATGAAACATTCTTAGTTTCAAAATCTTGATTCGAATAAAAAAGGTTTATAGTTGTCCTTCAATGACCCTTTTCACTAATAAAAAAGCTAAGGATATTATACAAAATATTCAAGAATTATATTTAATTGGGTGGATAAATGTATTGTTTGCATATACGTTTGAATAATGGAAGGAAATAAACCGAACAATTGATAAGTTTTCACTCATGAATTTCGAACAAAATCTTGCTGTGGAAGCTTCCCGGGAAGCCGGTATCTGTATTCTTAACTATTACAAAGCGGATTATGAAATCAGAGATAAAAGCTATCATAATCCCGTAACCACTGCAGATCATGCTGCCAATGATAAAATCAAAGAAATATTGTTAGGTGAATGTCCGGATTATGGCTGGCTTTCAGAAGAAACTGCCGATTCATTTGATCGACTTGACAAAGAGTATGTTTGGATTGTAGATCCGCTTGACGGGACAAAGGAATTTATTGAAGGAGTGCCACATTTTGTGGTGAGCATTGCCCTCGCGAAAGATGAAGACCCTGTTATGGGTGTTTTGTACAATCCAGTTACGGAAGAACTGTTTACAGCGGAAAAAGGTAGAGGCGCTTTTTTGAATGGTGAACAGATTAATTGTTCGTCTAAGGAGGATGTGAAAGAAATGATTATTTTAAACAGCAGGAGCGAAACACGACGTGGATTATGGCAGCCGTATATGGGTGTATTTAAAGAACTGCGCCCCATAGGCAGCGTGGCATACAAGCTTGGGCTGACGGCCGCAGGAAAAGCGGATATTTTTGCATCTCTACGACCTAAGAACGAATGGGACATTTGCGCCGGGAATTGCATTATCAATGAAGCTGGCGGAAAACTAATTAATCTGAATGGGAATAATGTTATTTTCAATCAAGAAAACACGCTCATTGAACCTGGCTTAATCGCTGGTGAAGTAAAAGCTGTCGATAAAACATTTAACGTTTTCGCTGCATGAAATTAAAATGAGACAAATACCAAAAGATGCCATCAAATGTTTGGATAAGGGTTTTGTCAGGTTGGTGGATTCTATGGGAGGAGATGATGCCATTATCCAGGCAGCAAGAGTGAGTTATGGAAAAGGAACCAGCAAAGTTTCCCAGGACCGAGGACTCATTCGCTATCTTATGCGGCATCGTCATACTACCCCCTTTGAAATGGTGGAATTCAAGTTCCATTGTAAAATGCCCATTTTCGTTGCCCGGCAATGGGTTCGGCACCGCACCGCCAACATCAACGAATATTCTCTGCGTTATTCTGAAGCGCGAGATGACTTTTATTATCCAGATTTGGAACATATTCAATTTCAAAGTACTCTGAATAAGCAGGGTAGGATGGGGGAAGTACCTGCCGAACTCAAACAAAAAGTTCTGGATTATTTCAAGGAAATTTCTATGCGTAGCTTTTCTATATATTCCGAATTGAATGAAGCAGGTGTAGCCCGTGAACTAGCCCGTGCTATTCTTCCGGTGAACCTTTACACTGAATGGTATTGGAAAAATGACCTTCACAATTTACTTCATTTCATTAGTTTACGATCAGACAGTCATGCCCAATATGAAATTCGTGTCTATTCTGATGCCATGGCAGAATCAGTAAAAAAAGCAGCTCCCTTTGCCTGGGAGGCATACCAGGATTATGTTGTAGAAGGAATGCGATTTTCAAGGATCGAACAGAATCTGTTTGAGAAAAAATTGCCCAAACGTGTGATTAAGGATATGCTGGAAGACCTTGCCTATCAGATTACAGCAACGCTTCATTACAATAAACCCCGAAAAGAAGCGGATTTATTTTATTTGTATCAAAAACAGGGGGGATCGGATTCTGAAACAGATTTTAAACTGAAGTGGGATTCAGGTGAAATTGAGCTGGGGAATGTTCGAGAGCTCAGGGAGTTTATTTCAAAGTTGAAAAGATTGAAAAAATAAACTTAACACTCGAATACTTAAAAATATGAGCACTCAAAATAATAACCTAGGTCATAGACAACGTCTGCGCGACAAATTTTTAAAGAACGGACTTGATGGATTTCATGATTATGAGATTGTTGAACTGTTATTAACGATAGGTACACCACGAAAAGACTGTAAATCAATAGCTAAAGAATCCTTAAAAATATTTAAAACTCTAAGTGGTGTATTGGGTGCTAATCCAAAAGATTTGAAAGAAATCAACGGAATAGGTGATAATAATATTTTCGGACTTAAAATTGCTCAAGCTGTGGCGGGACGTTTTTTAGCAGAGGGAATTATTAATTAAGATTTTATTCGTTCATCCGATGAAGTATTAAAATACCTCAAGTATAATTTAAGAGACAAAAATCGAGAAGTATTTCTTATAATTTATTTAAATGGCAGAAATCAGATTTTGAAAATGGAAGAAATTTTTGAAGGTACACTTTCTACAACTGCGGTATACCCAAGAGAAGTAGTAAAGCGGGCCTTGGATAATAATGCTGCAGCATTAATTTTTGTTCATAATCATCCCAGCGGGAATCCAAATCCAAGTTCTGATGATTTAACGATTACAAAAAAATTAAAAGAGGCTGCAAAATCTATAGATATATCAGTTCATGATCACTTAATAATTGCAGGAGATGAGGTTTATTCGTTTGCAGATCATGGAATATTGTAATCTTTTATTTTCGAATTGGATTGTTTAAGAACATAAGTATAGAATAAATTTCAGATTAATCTGAAATCATAAAGTAGTCTATGTCAGAAAAATCTTATATGAGTGGAAATTCAGAGGTAAAGTCGGATTTTTGCGTCTCCTATTCCACGGAAAACTCCGGGGAGCTGAACATCAATATTCAGTCAAAAACGGCTATCCTGCATGGCTCAAAGCTGAAAAGTATAACTGAAAAGACGCTTTCAGACTTGGGTATAAAAAGTGGAAATCTTACCATTATTGATAACGGCGGCCAGTATTTCGTACTTCAGGCGCGCATTGAAGCTTCTGTAAAAGCAGCTAATTCAAAACTGAAGACAGAATCTCTCCCTGATTTCAAACAACATTCCCAGTATAAATCTTTTCGTGATCGTTTTCGGAGGAGCCGTCTGTATCTTCCGGGAAATCAGGCAAAACTGATGCTAAATGCGGGCATTCATCAGCCGGATGCAATAATTCTTGATTTGGAGGATTCAGTTGCTCCTGATGAAAAAGATGTCGCCCGTTTAATTGTACGAAATGCACTGCGAACACTTGATTTTTTCGGCGCTGAGCGGATGGTGCGGATTAATCAGGGGAAAATAGGATTGAAGGATTTAGAAGAGATCGTTCCGCAAAATGTGCACCTGATATTGGTACCAAAAGTGGAAAATGCCAAACAGCTAAATGAAGTGGATGATAAAATCCAGCAAATCAGAAAGGATTGCGGGCGGAAAGAGCCGGTGTTTCTCATGCCTATTCTGGAAAGCGCTACCGGAATACTGAATAGCTTGGAAATTGCCAAAGCCAGCAAAAGCAATGTGGCTATTGCCATCGGATTAGAAGATTATACGGCTGATATTGGGGTACAGCGAACCAACAAGGGACTTGAATCGTTATTTGCCAGAAGTCAGGTAGTAAATGCTGCCCGATCAGCGGGCATACAAGCTATTGACACAGTTTTCAGCGATGTAAATGATGAGGATGGTTTGAGGACATCTGTTCAAGAAGCCAAAGAATTAGGTTTTGAAGGAAAAGGATGTATCCATCCTCGGCAGATTAAACCTGTTCACGAGGAATTAGCACCCTCTGAGTCGGAAATTGAAAAGGCCAAAAAGATTATCCGGGCATTTGTTGAAGCAGAGGCCAAAGGACAAGGAGTGGTTTCTCTGGATAGTAAAATGATTGATCCGCCGGTAGTGAAACGGGCACAAAATACCATAAATCTGGCAGTGGCAACGGGTCTTGTACCTAAAAACTGGAAACGAAATTAAGCTGGTATGGGACAGAAACTGAAACTCGTTAAGAATACTGCAGGTCGAATGGTGCCTACTATGGTAAATGGTGTGCAATCAATTCCCTTCAAAGGCATTGGTAAATACATCCCAAAAGGATCCAAAGCTGCTCCACCAATTCGAGCATGTCATGATTTTCCCACTTCTGGGGACAAAGTTGTTTCCTCTCTTAAGGAAGCCCTTGAAAAATGCAAAATTAATAATGGTATGACTATTTCCAACCATCATCATTTCCGAAATGGAGACTTGGTAATGAATCAGGTTTTCAACACACTTTCCAAAATGGGTAAAAAGAATCTACGCTGGTTTCCATCAGCTTCCTTTCCTTGCCATGAACCCATGATTCAGCATATGGAAAATGGAGTTATTCACCATATAGAGGGATCTCTGAATGGTTCCTTGGGGGAATATGCCTCTAAAGGGAAAATGAACGGTCTTGCTGTTTTGCGTTCCCACGGTGGGCGGTGGCAGGCAGTGCAGGATGGGGAAGTGCATATTGATATTGCCATTATTGCAGCGCCTACTGCAGATTCATTTGGTAACTGTACCGGAGATCGGGGTCCCTCTGCTTGTGGGCTCTTGGGATTTGGGCTGGTGGATTCTCTGTATGCGGATTATGTGATTGTGGTAACCGACAACTTGGTGAAATTTCCATGTATTCCTTGGCAAATTCAAGGGAATAACGTGGATCATGTGGTGGTATTGGACAAGATTGGTGATCCGGATAAAATTGTATCCGGCACAACCCGATTAACGAAATCTCCAGATAGATTATATATTGCGGAACTAACAGCAGAATTCGTAAAAGCAGCTGGCATTATGCAGGATGGTTTTAGTTTCCAAGCCGGTGCCGGTGGCACGGCCTTGGCATTTGCAATTTATCTACGCGAACTGATGAAAGAAGCAGGTGTAAAGGCACGATTTATCCGGGCTGGCTCTACCAAGTACTTGGTAGAAATGCTTGAAGAAGGCTTGACAGATTATATTTTGGATGGCCAAACCTTTGATCTGGAAGGTGTAAGGTCCATGCGGGAAAATTCAGGTCATATCAATACTTCGCCATTTACCAGCTATAACTGGCATGGGAAGGGGAATTTTGCGTCCATTCTGGATACGGTGGTACTGGGAGCCACGGAAGTAGATTTAAATTTCAACGCCAATGTGGTAACCCATTCTGATGGACAAATGCTCCATGGAATTGGCGGTTGGCAGAACTGCCTTTTCAGTAAATGTACCATTTTACCCATTCCTTCATTCAGAAATAGAATCCCTATAATTGTGGATGAAGTCACCACTCTGGTTGGGCCGGGTGAGCTTATTGATGTCATCGTTACTGAAAGAGGGATTGCTATAAATCCAAAACGGGAAGACCTCATAAAAGCTACCAAGAGAAGCGGACTTCCCATTCGAAAAATTGAGGAAATCAAAAAAGAAGTGGATGAGATGGTTGGTGGTCCTTTAGAAAAACCCGAATTTACCAATGAGGTGGTAGGTGTTGTCAAATGGGTGGACGGCACTGTTATTGACAGTATATTTAAAGTGAAACAATAAATAGGATATAATTATGAAAGACAAAGTATTGGAAATCTGGCCCGAGATCAATTGGATCAAAGATGACGAATTGCGGTTGAGAACACTGGATGCGTGGGTATATGCCATCGAGGAGAGTTCATTGGAACCAAAGGATATGGAAGAGATCCCCTTTTCGCTCCTCATTAAGGATTGTAATGTATCATTTTTGAATCACAAGCGGACATGTGTGCAGTTAGCTGTTAATATTGCCAAAACTATGGTAGATAATTTCGGCAATGAAATTAAGGTGGACATGGATGTATTGATTTCTGGAGCAATTTTAATTGATGTTGGCAAATTATTGGAATACGAAATTGTAGATGGCAAGCTCAGTACCAGTAATTATGGTCAATTGGTTCGGCATCCATTCAGCGGCGTGGCCATTGCAGCCAGATTTGGTCTACCCCCTGAAGTTCAGCATATTATCGGCACCCATTCTAAAGAAGGCGACTTGGGAAAGCGGACGGTTGAATCTATTATTGTGCATCATGCTGATTTCGTTTCTTTTGAGCCCTTTAAAGTATAAACTTTCACCTCATGTCTCAGACCCTGATTGAGAAAATTGTACAGAAACATGCGGTTGGGTTAGAGCCGGGTCATATGGTTCAATCCGGAGATTTTATCTCTATCCAGCCTGCTCATGTAATGACACATGATAATACCGGTGCTGTAATGGGAAAATTCAAAGCCATTGGTGCCAGTAAAATGGCCAATCCAAGACAACCTGTTTTCACATTGGACCATAATGTTCAGGATAAATCCGAAACCAATTTGAAGAAATATGCCGGTATTGAAGCATTCGGCAAGAAGATGGGCGTTGATTTCTATCCTGCTGGAAGAGGAATAGGTCATCAAATTATGTGTGAGGAAGGTTATGCCTGGCCGGGAACCATGGCTGTAGCTTCAGACAGTCATTCAAATATGTATGGTGGCTTAGGTTGTCTCGGGACCCCCGTAGTCCGTACGGATGCAGCTGCATTATGGGCAACTGGAAAAACCTGGTGGCAAGTACCTCCCGTTACCCAGGTTGAACTTACTGGAAAACTACATAAAGGAGTTACCGGCAAAGATGTTATCATCATCCTTTGCGGTCTATTTAATAATGATGAGATATTGAACCATGTACTTGAGTTTAATGGAGATGGAATATCAGGACTAAGCGTTGATGAACGTCTCTCCATTGCCAACATGACAACGGAATGGGGAGCACTGGCAGGTGTTTTTCCGATTGATAAAGTTACTATCGCCTGGTTGGGGAATAGAACTGAATTTATAAGTAACCGGGGACTTGAAGGTGTGCCATCTGATAGTGACGGTGAAAAGGGTAATCATCCGAGAATGAACGCTCAAAGGATTGAAGCATTACAAAATAATCTATTGAAAGCGGATGAAGATGCCTTCTATACAAAAGTAATCCAATTAAATCTCAGTTCTGTGACTCCCCATATCTCCGGTCCCAATCATGTAAAAACTATGACAAGTATAATAGACGCATTGGAGAAAAATATCAAAATTGATAAGGCTTACCTGGTGAGTTGTGTTAATAGCCGGGTTGAGGATTTATCTGAAGCAGCCAATGCCATTAAGGGGCAGAAGGTTGCAGTAGGGGTAGAATTTTATATTGCGGCAGCTTCCAGCGAAGTTCAGGCTGAAAGTGAAATTCGGGGTGACTGGCAAACGCTTATTGATGCTGGAGCCACTCCTCTGCCTCCCGGTTGTGGTCCCTGCATTGGTTTGGGTGTTGGTTTGTTGGGTCCGGGAGAAGTGGGTATTTCTGCAACCAATCGAAACTTTAAAGGCCGCATGGGCGACCCCACTGCGGAAGCTTATTTAGCATCCCCTTCAATTGTAGCAGCATCCGCTATAGCGGGAAAAATTGCACCGCCATCTAAATTTGATAATCAATTACCAGCGGGTAATATTACTGAAAATAAAAAGGAAAAGTCCGGGGAAGAGAGTGTATCACTTTTAGCAGGATTTCCTGAAAAGTTGGAGGGAGAGATTATTTTCTGCTACCAGGATAATTTGAACACTGATGGAATCTATCCCGGGAAATACACTTATATAGATGATTTTACACCAGAACAAATGTCTGAAGTGGTGATGGAAAACTATGATCCGGAATTTGGAAAGATAGTGGTAAATGGAGATATCCTTGTGGGTGGCTATAACTTTGGCTCCGGTTCTTCTCGGGAGCAGGCTGCCACATCCCTTAAATACCGGGGTATTCAGATGGTTCTTGCAGGCTCCTTCAGCCAAACCTATAAACGGAATGCTATCAATAATGGCTTTCTAGTCATGGAGGCTCCGGATCTGTTGGCTGACCTGAAAAAAGAATTTGGAAATAATATACTCTCGGTAAAAACTGGCTGGATTGCAAGTATAGATTTTCAACAAGCGCTTATCATTATTGGTGATAAACAATACTCTGTCAGCCCCATAGGAAAAGCGGCTCAGGAATTGATTGTTGCTGGAGGGTTAGAGAATTGGGTGAAAGAACGTATTTAGGATGGAGAGAAGAGATTTTATTAAAACCGGATTAATTACTACTGTAGCACCGACCTTGCTTCTGGCAAATATTGAAACTATTAAACGAGCAAGGAACCCAATTGTAATTTCCACTTGGAAACATGGGGTTAAGGCAAATGAAGAAGCCATGAAAGTGCTGTTTTCTAAAGGAAGTGCATTAGATGCAGTTGAAGCGGGAGTGAAAATTTCTGAGGCTGATCCGACAATCCAATCAGTTGGCATAGGGGGTAGACCCGATAAAGATGGGCATGTAACCTTGGATGCCTGCATCATGGATTCACAAGGAAATGCTGGTTCTGTGGCATATCTTCAGGATATCAAACATCCTGTTTCAGTGGCACGGAAAGTAATGGAATTAACTGATCATGTGATGTTGGTAGGACAAGGAGCTAAGAGTTTTGCGATTACTCATGGTTTTAAAGAAGAAAATCTGTTAACAGAGGAATCACGTAAAGCATGGTTAAAATGGAAGATGAAACAGGGTAAAAAGGATGAGTTGGGACCCAATGATGATCACGACACTATTAGTCTATTGGCTCAGGATTCGGTTGGGAACCTGTCTGGTGCCTGTACTACCAGTGGTCTTGCATATAAAATTCCTGGCCGGGTAGGAGATAGCCCCATCATCGGTGCCGGATTATATGTTGATAATGAAATTGGAGCCGCAGGAGCAACAGGCCGCGGAGAAGAGGTGATAAAGACAACAGGGAGTTTTCTGGTAGTGGAACTGATGCGTCAAGGGTATACTCCTCAAGATGCTTGCAGGGAAGCCTTGAGACGGATTATCAGGCGTCATGGTGGTAATCCGGGATTTCAGGTTGCCTACATTGCTCTGCGGAAGGATGGAGAAATCGGAGCAGCAGCAATTCGGAAGGGATTTAAATATGCTCTTTCATCGGAAAATGAAAACAAATTACACTCAGTGAAAGGAATCATAAATTAAGAGGGCAGATTATGGCAGAGCATAGCATTGTATGCTTACCCGGTGACGGTATAGGAAAAGTTGTTCTGGATGAGGCCATCCGTGTACTGGATGCTGCCGGATTTGAAGCTGAGTATGTGGAGGGCGACATCGGCTGGGAATTCTGGCGCAGTGAAGGCAATCCCCTTCCCCAACGAACTCTGGATCTCATTGCTGAACATAAAATCGGTTTATTCGGCGCAATCACATCCAAACCTAAAGATGAAGCCTTTAATGCGCTTTCTCCAGAACTTCAGAAAAAAGGTTTGGTTTATGCCAGCCCAATCGTTGGATTACGTCAGCATTTTGGTCTGGATATTTGTTTGCGTCCCTGCCAAACTTATAAAGGCAATCCCTTGAATTTTATTCGTCGTGGACCCCATGATTCAATCCAGGAGCCTGAAATTGATGTGGTTATTTTCCGGCAGAATACAGAAGGCCTCTATGGTGGTGTTGAGTGGAGCAATCCACCCAAGCAGGTATACGATGCACTCATGACCCATCCCAAGTTTAAACAGAATTTTGGTGATGCACCAGTTGAAGAGGTTTCGGTCTCCACCAGAATATTTACCAAAAAATGTACAGATAGAATTCTTAGGGCTGCCTTTAAACATGCCAAAAAATATGGTTATAAATCCGTTACGGTTTGTGAAAAACCCAATGTGATTAGGGAAACTTCCGGTATGATGTATAAAATGGCGCAAGAAATGCAAAAAGCCCACTTCCCTGAAATTGAACTTTGGAATACCAATATTGATGCCCAGATGATGTGGCTTACAAAAAATCCGGAAAATTACGGTGTTATTGTGGCTGGTAATATGTTTGGCGATATTGTCTCAGACGGTTTTGCCGGCCTCATCGGCGGACTTGGATTTGCCTGCAGTGCCCAGTATAATCCGGAAACTGGTATTGGTGTATTTGAGCCTACTCATGGCAGCGCACCCAAATATGCAGACTACCCCGTTTCAATAGTAAACCCAATTGCTATGGTTGAATCCGCCTGTATGATGCTGGACTTTATTGATGAACAGGAAATTGCTAAAAAGATAAGAAAAGCTGTATCAGAGGTGGTATCAGAAGGAAAAGTAAAAACCTACGATATGGCTAAAATGACGGGGAAAGCCGATGTGGTTGAAAATGGGGCTGCTTCAACTTCTGAAATGGCTGATGCAATAATTGGGAAATTAAACTGAACCACGAATTACACGAAAATTAATTAGCGTAATTGGTGAAATTAGGGGTTCCAAAAGGAGAATAATGGAAAAATCTATTGCAAGACAAATTGCTGAGTTTTCAGTGGGACTAAAATTCGAAGACCTTCCAAAAGAGGTTATTCACGAAGTAAAACGCTATATGTATGATTCCATTGGCTGCGCCCTGGGTGGGTTTCATACCAATGATGTGAATATCATTCGTGATATTTACATGGAGATGGGTGGAAAAGGTGAAGCCACTGTTCTGGGATTTGGTGATAAACTCCCTGCTGTAAATGCTACCCTCATCAACTCTCTCATGGTGCGCGCACTAGACTTTAACGATATTTATTGGAAAGATGATCCTTCCCATCCATCTGATATTATTCCCGCTGCTTGGGCAGTTGGTGAACTGGTGAATGCCAATATGAAGGATGTCATGGTTGCCATTGTTTTGGCCTATGAATTTGAGCAGCGTCTTTGCCTATTTGCCAAGCCAGGAGTTCGTGAACGAAAATGGCATCATGCCACTCTCACTCAATTTGTGTCCCCCATTGTAGCTGGAAAACTACTGGGATTAACGGTGGATGAGATGGTTCATGCCATTGGAATCAGTGGCTGTCATAATCATACTATTGGCTGCCCTACAGCTGGAAAACTTACCATGATGAAAAATACAGTGGATCCTATGGCAGTTCAATCAGGTGTGTT
>Ga0066369_10000318_pt1 | contig 20968 bp, 14 predicted proteins | sample Knorr_S7_td_Bott_FD_70972 | JGI IMG/M metagenome (GOLD analysis project Ga0066369, IMG submission 70972) | Marine microbial communities from Southern Atlantic Ocean transect - Knorr_S7_td_Bottom_ad_4513_LV_A | ecosystem: Environmental > Aquatic > Marine > Oceanic | place: Southern Atlantic... | reverse complement strand
CATACATCTCAATTCACTTTGCTACCGCTGAAGGAAACATTAAAGCCGTTATACGGCACTTGGCTAATGGCGTGGATGTGAATGTGAAGAATGATTTTGGATTCACTCCTTTGCTTAAAGTGGCTCAGTTTGGTCGCAGGGTAGTCGCTGAACTACTCATCGCCAAAGGTGCAGATGTGAGTGTGAAAGATAAGTTCGGGCGTACTCCATTGCATTGTGCGGCTGATGAAGGTCAAACGGAAGTCGCTGAACTACTAATCGCAGCAGGTGCGGATGTTAATGGGAGGGATAATGGTGATCGAACACCGTTAGATTTTGCGGTGATGAAAAAACAAAATGAAATCGCCGAACTACTCATCGCCAACGGTGCGTATGTGAATGCGAAGGATGATGAGGGGTGGACTACTTTGCATTGGGCGGTAATGGCTGGTTACAAGGAAGTCGCCGAACTGCTGATCGCCAAAGGTGCTGATATGAATGCGAAAAATGATGAAGGACGGACGCCGCTTGATGAGGCCGTTGAATGGGATAAACCCGAAATCGCCGACCTCCTCCGCAAACACGGCGGCAAGACCAAGAAGGAACTGGAAGCCGTGGCAACTAAATCTTCCGATATCTGTTCAACGTCGCCACCACGTCAATCACGGGCGAGACGGCTAATTGGTGTTGGACGGTTATCGGTGGTCTGCTATCGTCTCCCTCTCTCAGGGCTATGAAACGCAACTTTAATTTCGCAGTTGGCAACCGGTTCACAGACGGCCTCATAATCATCATTTCAGTCGTACTGTTAGTGGTTTTTCTTCGGGAGCCAAAACCGCCGAAAATATCAATTCACCAAGCTGCCAAAGACGGAAACATCGAAGCCGTCAAACAGCACTTGGCTGATGGGACGGATGTGAATGCGAAGAATGATAGAGGAAGAACTCCTTTGCATGATGCGGCTGAGGAAGGTCAAAAGGAAATCGCTGAAATGTTTATTGCGGCAGGTGCGGATGTGAATGCGAAGAATAATCTTGGTGGGACTTCTTTGCATGAGGCGGCTGCTTCAGGCCACAAGGAAATTGTCGAAGTACTCGTCACCAACGGTGCGGATTTGAATGCAAATATCGGGGGATGGACTCCTTTGCATCTAGCGGTTGATGGAGGTCACACAGAAACTGCCGACCTCCTCCGCAAACACGGCGGCAAGACGGGAGAAGAATTGAAAGCTGAAGGGAAATGAACAGATCAAGATTTATTAAGGCAATGCTAACTGGAAGTGCCTTGATGTTGGCCCAAGCCTCATCGGTCTCCGCCGCCGACCCGTTCATCAGCGAGGTGATGTCAGCCAATGAAACCACCCTGCGGGACAGCTTTTCCAATTCACCCGACTGGATCGAGATATACAACCCCAACGATCAACCGTTCAGCCTCGCCGATTGGTCGCTTACCGATGACCCGCAGGACTTGCAAAAATGGACCTTTCCCAAGGTCTCGATCGATGCCAGGCAATTCCTGGTGGTCTTTGCCTCTGGGGAGAACAAAACCGAGCCGGATGGGGAATTGCACACCGGTTTCCGGTTGGCACGGGACGGGGAATACCTCGGACTGGTGAAGCCGGACGGCACGATTGCCAGTGAGTTCAAGCCGGAATTGCCCGCGCTGGAGTCAGACCAATCCTACGGGGTAAGCATGATGGGCGATGAGGAGACGCTCTTGCCCGTCGGGGCCGAGGTGAGCTACCTGGTTCCTACCAGCGAGCACTCCAACGAGACCTGGACGATGCCCGGTTACGAGGAAACCGAGGACTGGCAGCGTGGAAAGACGGGGATTGGCTTTGAGAGTAGTGGCGATTTCGGCGGCCTGGTGGAAACCAAAATCAGCTCCGGTTCATCAGGTATCTACATGCGGGGGACATTTCACTTCGATGATCTGGATGGGTTGACCCGACTGATGTTGCTCATCCGATACGATGACGGTTTCGTCGCCTACCTGAATGGAAGTCGTGTGGCGGAGGACAACGCGCCAGCAAAACCGGAGTATGATTCTTACGCCACCGGGCAGAACAAAAGTGAGGCCTTTCGGGGTTTTGATTTGTCGGGCGAGATACACCGTTTGAAACAGGGGGAAAACGTGCTTGGCATCCACTGCATGAATTTTCAGAGCGACCCCGATGACATGCTGCTGCTGCCCACGTTGGTTGGCGGTCGGGAAGGCGACATCGATCCCACCAACACGGTATTTCTCTCCTCACCCACCCCGGGCAGCATCAACACCGCGGAAGCGGTTGGGAAGGCAGGTGAACCGATCTTTTCACTGCCTGCCGGCACCTTCGTGACAAGCTTTGAACTGGAATTGTCCTCCACTCGTGCGGATGAAGAAGTGCGTTACACCCTGGACGGCAGCATGCCGACATCCGAATCCACCCCCTACACCGAGCCAGTGGCGATTGAAAGCAGTGTGATGGTTCGGGCGCGATGTTTCAGGCAAGGTTCCATGCCCGGATCGTCGGTCAGCAACGGCTACCTAAAACTTGCCGGCAATCTGCATAATTTTTCCTCCAACCTGCCGGTGGTGGTGGTGCAAGATTTCAAGGACGGCAACATCCTCCCTGATCCCGATATACCCAGAGGAACCCTCCTTCGCCACCAAGGAGGCTACATGATGGTCCACGAACCGGGAGGGGAGGACAGGCGAACCCGCCTGACCGATGCACCAACCCTGGAAACACGCATCGGCATAAAGATCCGTGGGAACAGCACGCAAAACCGCCCCAAGAAAGCGTTCACTCTGGAAGCATGGGACGAATATGATGAAGACAAGGATATCGCCCCACTGAACATGCCGGAGGACTCGGATTGGGTTCTTTATGCCCCCTACAATTTCGACCGAGCCATGATCCGTAACGCGTTCATCTACGAGATCAGCAACCAGATCGGCCGATACGCGGTGCGCACTCGTTTTTGCGAGGTGTTCGTGAATACTGATGGCGGTTCGCTTGGTTATGAGGACTATGTCGGGGTCTATTCGTTCATGGAAAAAATTACCCGGAGCCGAAACCGTGTCGACATCCGGCGCATCGACCCGGGGCACAGCGATGAACCGGAAATTTCGGGGGGGTACATGTTCAAGCTCGACCGACCCGACCCAGGGGACAAAGGGTTCATCGCCGGGAAGGAAAAAATCTTGTGGGTGGACCCCAAGGAGAACGAGGTAACCCCAGAGCAAGCCAAGTGGGTCACGGATTACATCAATAGCATGTATGAATCCGCTCGCAGTTCCAACCCTGAGACCGGTTATCCCAAGTATGTTGATACGGACTCATGGATCGACCACCACATCCTGAATGAGTTTACCAAGAACCCAGATGCCTTTTACCTAAGCACCTATTTTTTCAAGGACCGCGGCAAGCGAATGGAATACGGCCCCATATGGGATTTCGATCGAACCATGGGCGGCGATGGTGACGGACGAGCTGTCGACCCCATTGGCTGGTCGGGAGCGTATAGCCGTGGCTGGTGGAGCCGCATCATGCGAACCAAGGATTTCAAACGGCGTTACGTCGAGCGCTGGGCGCTTTTCCGGCAGCACGCCATGAGTGAGAAGAACATGTTTGCCGTCATTGATGCCATGGCCGAGGAACTCGACGAGGCCGCCGGGCGTAACTTTACGAGATGGCCCCTATTTGCTTCAAACGGCGGATTCCATATCGAGATTGGCCAACTCAAGAATTGGATTTCCAAGCGCCTCGCATGGATCGACTCCAAATACATGGCCGTCCCACAGCCGATCCTTAGTTCCATGGGGGGAGTGGTATTGCCCGGCTTTAGGCTCCAGTTGAGCGGTTCAGGAGGGGACGTTCACTATACCACAGATGGCACCGATCCCCGAATGCTCGACGATTCGGAAAATCCCAACGCGCAAACCCTCTCCATAAGCAAGGCCGATATGGTCATCTCAAGGGATTCTGTGTGGAAATACCTGGACGACGGCACAAAGCTGGATGATGTGCAATGGATCCCGCTCGACTATGATGACAGCCAGTGGAAATCCGGTCCTGCAGAACTTGGCTACGGAGATGATGACGAGGCAACCGCGGTCAATAAGGGTGGCTCCGGTTCCAAGACGCACAACACCATCTATTTCCGGCGCCACTTCACCCTGAACTCCGTCAACCGGGGTGATAGATTGCTGCTCGAACTCCTGCGAGACGACGGAGCGGTGGTTTACCTCAATGGCACCGAGATTATCCGCAGCAACATGCCCTCGGGCACGGTCCTTTATTCCACCACGGCAACCTCCAAGAACAACCTCAAACAAAGCCGGTTATGGCATTCCCACGTCATCGACAGCCCTTCCATTACAAAGGGCGAGAATGTCATTGCGGTCGAGGTTCATCGGTTTAACATGTGGGATCGCGACCTGAGCTTCAACCTCGAACTGGGGTTGCTGGATGCCTCGGGCTCCTCGATAACAATCAACGAATCCACCACCATCATGGCACGCATCAAGAAAGTGGCACCCATTAAGAAAGGCAAGGATTGGAGCCCACCTGTGAAGGCGACCTTTGTCGTTTCAGAAGCCGCGCCGCTCAAGATCACCGAGATCATGTATAATCCACTGGAAGGGAATGCTCTGGAATTCATCGAGTTGAAAAACCTCTCCTCCCAGCCTTTGGCGCTGGAGGGCATAAGCCTGGAAGGGGTGAACTTCCAGTTTGAGGATGGCACCCTTATGCCCTGGCAGGCCGGAGTGCTAATCCCAAACAATGATCCTGAGGCATTTTCCAAGGTTTATCCCGGGGTGACCATCCTCGGGTTATATGGAGGCAACCTCTCCAATGGGGGAGAATTACTGCGCATCCACGATGCCGAGAAACAGGTGACCTTCGAAGTTGAGTATGGTGACTCGGGCGATTGGCCCGAGGAAGCGGATGGAACCGGCCATTCCCTGGAACTGGCCAATCCGGCGGGCAATCCGAAGGACTTCCGCAACTGGCGTGCCAGCGCGCTGCCGGGCGGATCTCCCGGTGACGTGCTGGAAATCAGCGTGGTCGCGTTGGAACCTGGGCGCGTCCAAATCCGGTTCTTCGCCCTGCCCGGCAATTCATACACGCTGCGCTATTCGGACAACGTGGCCTCGGGTCAGTGGATGCGCCTGCATCAGAAGAAATTTATGGCTAACCCTAAAGAAGTGGAATTTATCGACACGGTGCCTGGGAACGTGCAGCGCCGGTTTTACCGCATCTCAATTCCTTGATAACGGAACTGAGCCACCGCCATCCCATGAGCAACCCACGCTTGATGAACTACCGAACTCCGCAAACACGGCGGCAAGACGGGTGAAGAATTAAAAGCAGCTGGCAACTAAACCAACCCACTCCACCACTTGAACGCAGCAGGGTTGTTGTTCGGGGGCAACAGTTAAAACGGCTTGAAAACTGCGCTCAGCGCGATCATTATGTCTCCAGTTAACCCTCTCATATCTATGAAAAAACTAACCTCATTACTCATATTTGTCGGACTGGCAATAAACGTCAGCGGCCAAGAAGAACCCAAGAACCTCAAGGAAGCGATGGATGTTGCAAAAGCCCATTGGTTGATCGGAGACTGGGAAAGGACGAGATCAAATGGAACCAAACAGCAAGTCTCATATAGATGGGCCGTTAAGGATGGTGTCATATCGTTTCAAGTTTCCCAAGGTGGTGAAACAACTATTCAAGGTGTTATTGGTTTTGATTCAATCTCCGGCAAGGTGGTTGGAAAGAACATGGGCAGGGGCGGAGGTGTAGATAGCGAGTGGGCGGTAATAGAAGGAAAACTCATTGAAACCGTCAAGGGTTCCCGAAAGAACCAAGAAGGTGAAATTACTTCAATTTCCACTGCTCGTTTCCATCGCAAGGTCGATGAAAACACTATGGAGCAAATTCATTATAGAGTTACAGAGTCTGGAGAAACGGGAGAAGCATGGAAGAGGGAAGATGGAACCATCTATGTACAGACATTTAAACGGAAGAAATAGCCACTTAATAGAGCGTTAACCCGCCCACCACTTGAAAGCTGAAGAAAAATGAAACAACTAATCATCACAACAATCGCAGCCGTGGTTCTGGTGGGGTGTGGTGAGTCGCAGCAGTCGGCTCCTGCACCAGAAGCGAACCCTGTTGAACCAGTAGTCGAAGTTGCACAACCAAAACCGCCGACAACCAAAGCACCAGACATCTCAATTCACGATGCTGCCGGAAAAGGAAACATCGAAGCCATCAAACAGCACTTGGCTGATGGTGCGGGCTGTGTTGACCTTCGAGGATTATTGCTTTGCCCACAACCCACTTGACTTGTAATTTGACGCGGCCCTTTTTGACAGCATCATGGCAAGACTTGCTGCTGTTGAATTGGCGCGTTGATCCCCGGCTGCTTCAACCTTATTTGCCAGAGGGGACTGAATTGGATTCGTTTTGTGGGGAGCATTATGTGAGCCTTGTTGGGTTTCGTTTTTTGAACATGGCAGTCAAAGGTGTACCGGCGGTGGGATTTCGCGATTTTCCGGAAGTGAATCTCCGTTTTTACGTGTGCCGAAATACGGCGGAAGACGTTCGGAGGGGCGTGGTGTTTATCCGTGAAATGACGCCTCGCCGATTGGTTGAGTGGTTTGCACAGCGTTTCTACAACGAGCCGTACAGAACATTGCCCATGCGTTATCAGATAGAAGAGCAATATGTCAGTTATGAGTGGAAACTGGACGGGCGATGGCAGGGGATGTCAATTCAACCAAGCGGTGAATGGAATGAACCTCCTTCCAATTCAAACGACACGTTTTTTATCGAGCACTATTGGGGCTACAGCCAGCAACGCGATGGAGGGACGCTGGAGTACGAGGTGACTCATCCCAAGTGGAGAGTGCGCTTGGCCAAGCTTATCCGGTTCGATCCTTGCTTGGCCAAGCTGAATGGTTCGGAATGGGAGGAGGTACTCACCGTCGAACCGGAGTCGGTTGTATTGGCGGAGGGGTCGGAAGTCGCGGTGTTTCCCGGCCGCAGGATTTAACTGCCCAATGAAACACCTCCTGATCACAACAATCGCAGCCGTACTGTTGGTGGGGACTGCTTTCGCCGATCCGATTCACACTGCTGCCATAAACGGCGACCTTGCGGGTGTCCAAGCAGAATTGGACAAAGGCGCGGATGTGAATGAAAAAGCTGCGCGGGGATTCACTCCTTTGCATTATGCGGTCATAAATGATCACAAGGAAATCGCAGAACTGCTTATCGCCGCCGGTGCAAATGTGAATGCAAAGGATGCGCATGACTGGATTCCTTTGAATCAGGCGGTTGATTTGGGGCACAAGGAAATCGTCGAACTCCTAATCGCCGGAGGTGCGGATGTGAATGCGAAGGATGAGGATGGATGGACGCCTTTGCATTGGACGGAAACCAAGGAAATCGCCGAACTGCTAATCGCCAAAGGCGCGGATGTAAATACGAAGGATGTGAATGGAACGACTCCTTTGCATAAGGCGGCTTCAGTAGGTCACAAGGAAATCGCCGAACTGCTTATCGCCGCAGGTGCGGATTTGAATGCGGGGAATAGGGCTCGACGGACTCCTTTTCATGGTGCGGCTTATGGTGGCCACAAGGAAATCGTCGAACTGCTAATCGCCAAAGGTGCGGATGTGAATGCCAAGGATGAGGATGGATGGACTCCTTTGCATTTTGCGGCAACCGAGGAAATCGCCGAACTACTAATCAACGAAGGCGCAGATGTGAATGCGAAGAATAAGTGGAGTGGGACTCCTTTGCAATGGACGGCTCGTGGAGGTCACAAGGAAATCGTCGAACTGCTAATCGCCAAAGGTGCGAATGTGAGTGCGAAGAATGATGAAGACGGGACTCCTTTGCACTTACCGGCTGATAGAGGTCACACCGAAGTCGTCGAACTTCTTATCACCGCCGGCGCTGATGTGAACGCGAAGGATGATGAAGGCGAAACACCTCTAGATCAGGCCGGAACAAGTTGGCCAGAAACCGCCGACCTCCTCCGCAAACACGGCGGCAAGACGGATGAAGAATTAGCACTGATGCCTCGCTTGGTGCAGCATGGGCGCTTTGCATTCAGCTTTGTTGCAAAGGAGGGAAAGGTCTACGAGGTTCAGGATTCATTTGATCTGCTGAACTGGGAAGTGATTAAGACCTACACCGGGACAGGTACCTCGGTTCGGTTTGATGAAGAGAGGGACCACGATCCACCCCAAATCTTCTACTGCGTTAAATTGGTCGAATAACCACAATCAATGTTCACAATGAAACACCTCCTACTCACAACAATCGCAGCCGTGCTTCTGGTGGGGTGTGGGCCGTTTATGTCGATTCACGAAGCTGCAAAAGCAGGAAACATCAAAGCCGTCAAACAACATTTGGCAGCTGGTGCGGACGTGAATGCAAAGAATGATTATGGAGAGACTCCTTTGCGTTGGTCGGCTTGGGGAGGTCGCAAGGAAATTGCGGAACTGCTTATCTCCAATGGCGCGGATGTGAATGCACAGGGCGAGAGTGGGCGAACACCGCTTGATTTGGCCACCCAGAGCAAACGCAACCGCGAAACAGCCGACGTCCTCCGCAAACACGGCGGCAAGACGGGGGAAGAATTGAAAGCTGCTGGTGACTAAACCTACCTCAGCGGCAACAGTTAAAAAGGCTTGAAGTCTGGTTTTAATGTGGTCATTGTTTCTCAGGTTACCCCATTAAAACTATGAAAAAACTAACCTCATTACTCATATTTGTCGGGCTGGCAATCAACCTCAGCGGTCAGGATCAACCCACGAACCGCGAAGAAGCAATGGCCAAAATTAGTTGGTTGATTGGAGACTGGGAAAGGACAAGTTCAAATGGAGAGAAACAGCTAAGCTCATATAAATGGGCAATTGAAAATATCGCGATATTGATCACAACTGGAGGCAGGATGCAGAGTAGCGGAGTTCTTGGGTTTGACAGAACAAACGACAAACTCGTTGGTAAGTCTTTTAACAGGATAGGAACCGCTGACAGCGAATGGTCGTTTTCAGATGGCAAACTTATTGAAAAAATAACATTAAAAGGAAAAAGCCGGGATGGTGAGCCTTTTGAATTTAAGTTTGCTCGTAGTTACCGCAGTGTCGATAAAAACACCTTAGAAACAGCTATGCATAGGGTTGGCGATAATGGTGAAGTGGGAGAAGTGATTGAGCGAGATGGAACGAAAATGATTCAAAAATTGAATCGCAAGAAGCCCGAATAATTCAAGCCAACTAAACCAGCCCACTCCACCACCTGAACGCCGCAGGGTTGTTGTTGCGGGGCAACTGTTAAATCAACACTTCTTTCTGGCCGCTTGACGGTGAACTGGCAGTGGGTTATAATTGAGTTGTTATGACTGCAGAACAGAAAAATAGCTTCGGTATGGGCGCATTCGTAGGTGTCCCCTTTTTTTACTAATATACTTTGGCCAGATGTTTGGCTCTATGGACTTAATCGGTTCTCTAGGAACTGCGTTTGGCAGCGCGTTCAGTGTAGCAATGTGCAATTACGTATTGACAAGAAAAAAGGCTCCTGATGGAGCCTTGAAGACTTAAACACTTGGCCAAACGCTGAGCAACCAACGAGGGGGAATACTCGGCGGCATTTCCCTTCAGCCTTTAATTCTTCACCCGTCTTGCCGGCGTGTTTGCGGAGGAGGTTAGAGGCGGTAGGATGCGGCTAGGTGCCTACCAAGAAACAGAAACAAAAGAGAGAGAAATAGAGATGATTAAGAAATACTGGCTGTTGTGTATCATACTGATTCCGTCACTGCTTTCAGCGCAGACATCAAACGGCGCTCCGAAGCCCAAGGGCGCAATGAAATGGAATACGACGGGCTTCAAACAGGCGAACAGCATGGGCGGCGGCGAAGCGGCGGTTTCGAAGAGCGGGAAGCTTCGCGTTTTCGTGTTGATGGGACAATCCAACATGACCGGCGCTGCGCGGGCAAAGGAGCTGAAGCCGCCCTACAACGAAAAACACGAACGCATCAGAATCTGGGCCAATGGGAGGTGGGAATATTTTCAACCGCGCGTTCGGTTCGGGCCGGGCGTGTACATGGCGCATCAGCTTGCCGAACTCTGGCCGGACGACACCATAGGCATCATCAAGGTTGCGAGCGGCGGAACGGGAATACGCGGGTTCGAGAAGAACTGGTCAAAAGAACGGGCCGACCGCACCTTCGATGGAAAAAAGGGGTCGCTGTATAAGGATCTGATGAACGCGGTTGCTGAAGCAAAGAGAATTTCGAAGCCTGAGTTTTGCGGCTTTGTCTGGAAGCAGGGAGCCGCTGATGGAACAAAGAAAGATCTGGCGAATGCGTATTATGATACTTTCAAACAGCTCATTTCTGACCTGCGCACAGACTTGGGCAGCCCGGACCTGCCGGTATTTGTTCTGTCCTACATGAATGACGAGGAGTTGCTCAAAGTTGTTTTGTCCTACATGAGTGACGAGGACCAGCTCAAAGCTAAAAAGTCGGCAAGCAAACGTCCCGTTAAAGACGAGGATTTGCTCAAAGCTGTTCTGGCCTACATGTATGAATTGCCCAAAGCCAAAAAGCCGAAGAGCAAACGTCCGTACATCGGAACTGTCATCATGGCGCTGAACAGAGCGGGTCGAGAGCTTCCCAACGTTGCCACTGTCCACCCCGGCGAGTTGCCTCGCATAGGAGGTGGTAATAACCACATCAACGCCGAGGGCCAGATCAAGCTCGGGAAGATCACGGCCTCTGCGGTGGGAGAATTCTACAAAGCAAAAAGGTAACTGCCAAGCGAGCGCAAACACGGCGGCAAGACGGGTGAAGAATTGAAAGCTGAAGGTAAGTACCCCAAATTGTGTAAGATCGTCTGAGTCCCCGTCAGCCACGCAGTGAAAGAGAAACCTGTGAATCGCCTCATATCAATCTTAGCTGTTTTTCAATTCATGACACTTACGGCCGCCGCCGCAAATCGGCCGGCCAAACCCAATATCATTCTCATGATGGCCGACGACATGGGATTGGGCGACACCAGTGCTTATCTGGGTGTGCGTTTGATGGAAAACGCGCCACCTGTCGCCAAAACTTTGCGTACACCCAATCTGGACGCGTTCTCCAACCAGGCCATGCTTTTTACTGATGCCCATGCCCCTGCATCAATGTGTAGCTCTACGCGATACGCCCTGCTCACCGGTCGCTTTTCTCATCGGGCCTACCTTAAGAACCAGGGGTGGCTGCCTCATGGACCCAACAGGCCGATGATTCAAAAGGCCATGGCAACGTTGCCAAAAATGCTTCAGAACAATGGCTACCACACCATGATCATTGGCAAGTATCACGTGGGCATCGACTTTGATAATGGCACGGGTAATCCAGCGGAAGACTTTTATTATCACGACGTCGACTTCACCAAACCGCTGCTCGATGGCCCGACGCACCACGGCTTTGATGAGTATTACGGTGTCCCGGGCAATACCGAAGATCCACTCGATAACGAACCCCGAATCCTGATTCGCAATGATCGTTTTGTATTCACCGATCGCTCAAAAATGAAAATGATCGGCATGGGTAAACGCAAAGACAAACTAATTGCCGCGCCAGATTGGACCTTGAAACAACTGGGGTCCCTCTACTTAAAGGAGGCTCACGCCTTTATTGACCGTCGAGTTGAAAAAGGCACGTCACCTTTTTTCCTCTACTACGCGCCCAATGCCAATCACAACCAGCGGAATCCCAATGGCGCTTTTGCAGTGCCGGATTCAATCGCGGGTGTGAAAATAAAAGGGCAAAGTAAATACACCGATGGTGCACCCGCTGGCCCCCGTGAAGACATGGTGCTTGAGAACGATGTCGTTTTTGGTGATTTGCTTAAGAAACTGAAACAAACTGAAGACCCACGCTGGCCAAATCACAAACTAATTGAAAACACATTGATCATCTTCACCAGTGACAATGGCCCCAACACCAAGAATCGCAGCACAAATGAAACCACCAACCAGGAGAGTGGTGGTTTGCGCGGCAAGAAAGCGAAGATCTGGGAAGGCGGTATTCGTGTGCCGTTTATAGTTTACTGGAAGGATTATATCCAAGGCCCAAAAATTAACCGCAATGTTCTTTCACACACAGACCTTTACGCCACACTGGCCAACATTGTCAGACATCAACTGCAACCCCATGAAGCACAGGACAGCCACAGTGTACTGAATTACTGGATCGGCGCAGACGAGGGTCCCGATTTAAGGCCTCGTGTTTTCTTTTGCAATCTTGGCGCGCCATATTTGAATGACGCACTGGCCATACGACAAGGCTCCAAAAAACTTGTCGTTGATGGCGGCCTGGCATTGCCCTCCATCAAAAACGGAAGCCGTGGCGGCCTCAAGCATGCAATCTTTTATGACCTGGATCAAAACACATTTGAGGAAGGCAATTTTCAAAAGAACCCACCTAGCGATGAAGCCGTTGCACTGGGGAACAAGCTGATTCAACTTCATAATCAAGGTTATGCACGTGACATGAATCTGCAGCCTGGCTCACAACTCATTCAGGCCGATGGCTGGCATAATCTTCGAAACGATATCAATGGCGCCGTTGGCTTTGAATTTCGCATGAACGCCACACGTTCTGTCACTCATCTGGGCATGTGGGATGATCACGAAAAAGACAAAGGCGTTCGCTCTGCCCGCGATGTGCCGACTGAACATGATCGCGATCAACCCTCGCTCGGTGGTGGCAAAAAAAGCACACTGGCAGCGGATCATTTCGTCATGCTCTATGAACTTGATGGCCACGGCGATGCCAAAGGCCTTGTAAGGGTCGCACTCAAGGGGAGTAAACCAGGTGAGCTGGAGAACGAATTTCGATACATGCCGATTGAAACAACCGTCACTTTAAACAAAGATCACAGCTACTTGCTTTTGATGAGCACGACGGCTGATGATGGCGATACATTCCATGACCCTGCCAGTTATGACGGTCTCTCGCCCCTGGTAACGCCGTCCGTGAAGATCATTCGCAGCATCATGGTGCGTGGTGATGTTAACCAGCGTGACGCCATTCCTGCTTTTTCAGATCTGTCAGATGAGTATTCACAGTTTCGCCTGCCAGTCGGGCCAACATTAAAATTCAAGGCGAACTGAATGTTGCGTGGTATCACCAGATCGATTGGCTTAGTCGCGACGACATTTTTGCTGCTTTGCATACCGGCATGGACTTGTCCCGCCAATGAGGAGAAACCAAATATCGTCGTAATCTTTATCGACGATATGGGATTTGCAGACCCAAGCTGTTTCGGCAATCCTATGAGTAAGACACCGAACATTGATCGCCTGGCCAGGGCGGGCATCAAGCTCACCAACTTTTATGTCACCTCGCCGATCTGCTCTCCATCACGCGTTGCCATTACCACCGGTCAATACCATGGACGCTGGGGGATCCACTCCTATCTCAATTCGCGCGCCGCCAACAAGGCACGTGGCATGAAGAACTACCTGGACGCGTCCGCCCCGACAACCGCTAAAAAGCTCAAGACCGTGGGTTATGCCACTGGTCATTTTGGCAAATGGCACATGGGCGGAGGCCGCGATGTCGATGATGCCCCGCTGCCCCAGGCATATGGCTTTGACGAGTCGCTGGTTTCTTTTGAAGGGTTGGGCGATCGCATTATTTCAAATACGAATGCCTTGGAAAAAGCCAAGGCGCTTGGACACGGCACCATCATTGCCTGTGAAAGGATTGATCGAAGTAGAATCCAGGTTGACTACACGATTGATTTCATCCGTCGCAACAAAGACAAACCTTTTTATGTTCGTTTTTTCCCCAATGATGTGCATGGCGCCCATATTCCCGCAAAGGGAACTGAGGACAAATACAAAAGTGTTTCAGACAATCCTTACGACTGGGCCTTTCTGGCAGTGCTTGAAAATATGGACAACCAAATCGGGCGCATCATTGATGAAATCGAACATCTGGGACTGAGTAAAAGGACGCTGATCATTTTCACCAGTGACAATGGTCCATCTGATGGCGCCAAAAAATATCTCAATGGCGAAAAGCCCGCGGGGTTTGCGGGTATCTATCGCGGCCGGAAATGGTCCATCTATGAAGGTGGCATTCGCATGCCTTTCATTGCGGTCTGGCCGGGCAAGATTAAAGCTGGCACGCAAGATGACACCAGCATCATGAGCACGCTCGATCTGTCGCCGACGATTTGCAAGATTGCCGGTGTTGAGGTTGAAGAAAACCTGGATGGCATTGACCGCAGCAGCGTTCTGTTGGGCACGCCTTCTGGTCGCCTTCCTCTCTTCTGGCAATATGGCCATCCCCACTCCGTACTAAAAGGTGGACTTGTCAAACATCTGAGTCCGACCTTTGCGATGAGAGATGGTGATTACAAATTCATGATCAATCCCGATGGCAGTGAAGCTCAGCTTTTTAAGCTTGCCAATGATCCTTCTGAATCGACGAATCTCTTTGATCAGCAGCCGACGCGTGTCGCTTCGATGACTCAGTCGCTAGGCCAATGGGCGCATGGCATTGGCTACGCGTTTGATCGCCAGGTCAAGCCTGCCAAGCCCGGACCCATGATCGCTGTGGTTGCGGGCAATCAGATGTTGAACTTCAACAATGTGGGTGGTGTTATTGGAAATCACAAAAAACTGATATTTGATGGCAGCAATTTTCTGGATCTCCCTACGTTCCGCCTTCCTAAAATCGCGGGCGGGCGCAATTTGCAAATCAAGGGCCGCATCACACCGCGGTCAAATCATGGCGTGATCTTTGCCCATGGCGATCACATCAATGGCTACGCCATTTATATGAGCCAGGGGCTTCTTTGTTTTGCAACTTGCGTCAATGGCGAACGAGAGGTCGTCGTCTCGACGTCGCCAATTACCCAGACGGTCGATTTTGAAGCCAACTGGAACAACAAAGGCGCCATGCTATTGAAGATCAATAAGATGCTTGTAAGTAAACCCCAAACGGTTCAACTGCTTTCTGTTGAGCCCACGGAATCGATTCAGATTGGCGGCGACGCCGGGCAGCAAGTCGGCGATTATAAAAGTTCCAAGGGCTTTTCGGGCATCATCGAGAATCTGACATTCAAATATCCCATCGGTTCATGAAAAAAGGGGTCTGTTACAAATTACTGAGGCTGGTGAATCGCACCTGTCATGGTGAAAAACTGTATGGATGTTGATTTGCAGCGACTTAAAAACCATGGTCACTCCGCTGGTTTTCGGTGATTCTTGGTTGTGATAAAAAGGAATTCTTGGCGTTCTGGTTGTTTTGGCATGCCATCGGCGGCAAGACGGGTGAAGAATTGAAAGCAGCTGGGAAATGAAACACCTCCTACTCACAACAATCGCAGCTCCCCGCAACACTTAAAGACGCTCTATATTGAAGCGGGATGCCCTTGGCAGAATGGATACATCGAGAGTTTCAATGCGCGGCTAAGGGAGGAGTGCCTGAATCGTGAGGAGTTATGGACCCTGACAGAGGCGCGGGTGGTAATAGAGGACTGGAGATGGAAGTACAACCATGTGCGTCCTCATAGGTCCCTGGGGTACATAACGCCAAATGAGTTTGCACAGGATGAAGTTGGAGAAGAGGCACAGGGTCAATGCAGGGCCTTGGGTCGGGCTACGCCCTCCCTGCGTCCCAGCATTGACTTACTCTACGACATTGAGCAAATAATCAACCCGTCCAGACTAACGAAAGCTCTGGCCCAGTTTGGGTAACTCGATCAGGATGATCGGAGATCAGTTCAACTTGAGGCAACCGAAGAGCGTCGCGTTGCGGTCGACCAGAACATCACACCATGCGAATCCTCTCTCTCACCCTCCTTTCCCTCCTCTCGTCTCTCATCGCCCTCTCGGCCGCCGAGAAGCCGAACATCATCTTCTTTCTGGTCGACGATTATGACAAACCCGAGACCAGCCCCTACGGCGGCAAGGCGCTGACGCCGAACCTGGACCGGCTTGCGGCCGAAGGCATGCTCTTCAACAACGCCTATGTCACCAGCACCGTGTGCACCCCCTCCCGCTACACGATGCTTACCGGCAGATACGCCGGCTCCTCAACAGCCAAGGAATTCCTGACGCTTTTCCCGAAAGGTCGGCAGTCCATGCCGGGGTTCAACGTCGGCCTCGAACACGACAACATGAACGTGGGAAATGTGCTCGCCCGCAATGGGTACGCCACCGGTTTTGTGGGCAAGTATCACGTGGGCTCCGAGCACGATAAGGGCTTTCTGAAGGAGGAAGGCCTTTTCGATATCCCCAAGAATGTCGAATACACCGACGAACTCAACCAACACAAATACCGGAACGAAAAGATCCACCGAAGACTGATAAAGGACCGCGGCTTCACTTGGGCGAAGAATATCTACTGGGGGAACCTGAAGGATCCATTCAAGGGACACAACCCGGAATGGACCACCGCAGCCGCGATCGAGTTCATCGAAGAGCACAAGGATCAGCCCTTCTACCTGCATGTCTGCTCAACCCTGCTTCATGGCCCGAACGGTGAGTGGCACAATTCCCTCCTGAACAGGGAACTCGTAACCGGAGAAGGGATGATAGAAAAGCCCATCAATAGCCAGCCCTCACGCGCATCCGTGATGAAGCGCATCAAGGCAGCTGGGCTCACGGAAAACGAAGCCGGCTACCTTTGGATGGATGACAGCATCGGCGTCATTCTCGACAAACTTGATGACCTCGGTATCGCGGACAACACCATCTTCCTCTTTGTTGCCGATCACGGATCACGCGGCAAGGGCTCGCTCTTTCGCTCCAACGGCATGGAGGTCCCGTGTATCGTTCGGTGGCCGAATGGGATCAAGGCCGGAACGGTCTGTGATGAGCTTATGCAGAGCACCGACTTCGTCCCCACCTGGTTCGACGTCGCCGGCGCTGAGATCCCGAAGGGCTATCATTTGGATGGCATCAGCTTCGCACACCTGTTCAAGAACCCCGACAAGCCTTATCGCGACTATGTCTTTGGAGAAATGGGGGGCGCCCGTTCCATCAAGACCAAAGACTGGAACCTGATCACCCTGCGCTACCCGAAAGATGTCATCGCCTACGAAGACCGGAAACTCAAGCAGCTGACCGGCCTGAGCGGCGGCATCTCGCGCGCCGGTTACACCCACAAGGATGCCTTCGACACCGACCAGCTCTATCACCTCGGACGGGATCCCGGCGAACAGGTAAACCTCGCGGGCCACCCCGAACACGCAATCCAGCTGAAGAAGATGATGCGGACACTTAGCGCCGTCCTCGAAGGCTTTCCGGACCACCCGTATGGCGAACTGTTTCCCGGCGGCGACACCACCGGCCCCGAAGAAGCCGCGGCATTGCTCAAGAGAGTGAAAATTGCCTACGGCCCCGACGCGAAGTCGAAAAAGAGACTGCTCAAGCGGCAGAGGAAGAAAAAGAAGAAGAATTGACCGTTACCTTCCCTAATCGTTGGACGTCTACTTCATGGCGTTTGCGCATCTTGTTGAGCCAATCATGAAATCAATCGCATCCATACTTTTTCTCGCCGGCTCCATCGCAATCGGATCCGCTGCCGCCGACCAACCCAATATCGTCTTCATCCTCGCCGATGACATGGCGTGGCACGGCACCGGCACCCAGATGGAATCGGGCTTCAGGCGCTCTGCCGGCAAGACCCGCCGCACGCCCCATATCGACCGACTCGCCAAGTCCGGGATGGTCTTCAGCCGCGCCTTTTCCGCTGCCGGCATGTGCGCGCCTTCGCGCTGCAGCATCCAGACCGGAATGAGCGCAGCGCGGACGAAGTTCAGCGGCAATGGCAATTTTGGAACCACCTCCCGCGAAGTGACCTATGACGGTCGGCGAAACAAGGGACGGCTGATGCTGGAGCCATCGCCAATCGGCAGTATCGACCCGAAAGCCATCACCATGGCGGAGCATCTGAAACGCCTTGGCTACGCTACCGCGCATGTCGGCAAGTGGCATGTCTACGGCGGCGGTCCCGGCCAACACGGCTACGATGTGCACGACGGCGAGACTTCCAATAAGGAAGGCAACTCGAAGGACCCGGCTGACCCTAAGAACATTTTCAGCATGACACGCAAGGCGATTGGATTCATCGAAGCGCAGGTGGCTGCGAAGAAACCGTTCTTCGTCCAGGTCTCCCACTACGCCGAGCACAATGCCGTCCAATATCTGGAGGAGACTTATGAAGCCTGCCTGCGCGACAAGAACATTGCGAATATCACGCCAGTGGCCCTGCGCAAGCGCGTCGCGCAGCGATCTGCGATGGTCGAGGACATGGACCACGGCATCGGTACGCTGATTGAGAAGCTCGATCAGCTCGGCGTCCGGGAGAATACCTACGTCATCTTTACATCCGACAACGGTCACTACCGAGACACCGGCGAGGAAAGGCTGTTGCGCGGAAACAAATGGTGGCTGTGGGAAGGCGGAATCCGCGTGCCGATGATTGTCTCGGGGCCCGGCGTTGCGCCCGAATCGAACTGCGATGCCAATGTGGTCGGCTACGATTTCCTCCCCACATTCGTGGAACTCGCAGGCGGTCATCCTGAGCAATTGAAGGATGTGGATGGCGTCAGCCTGAAACCGCTTTTCGATGGCAAACTCCCCGCACGGTTCACCAAGCGCAGTCTTCATTTTCACTACCCGCATCACCGCAATACCGCCCTGCATTCGGCTGTGATTCGTGGTGACCACAAGTTTTTCCGTTTCTGGGAACGGCCCGGTTCGATGTATCTCTACAATCTGGAAAACGACATCCACGAAGGCTCCAACGTGGCCAATGACTACCCAGCCATCGCTCGGGAACTCGACCGGGAGATGGATCGCCATTTTGCCGCCGTCAACGCCAGCCTGCCCAAACCGAATCCGAATGCCGATGCTACCTATAAGCCATACGACCCCGATGCTCCGGAGGCGGCGGCGCACGTCAATAACCCCGCAGCCAAGAAGCCTAACGATCCGGCGGCCAAGAAGCGGGAACGCCAGAAACGGCGTGATGCCAAAAAGAAAGCCCGCGACAGGTAGCGCTGACGGATCAGTTCAACTTTACGCGACCGAAGAGTATCGGTTTGCGATTGCCGTAGCCGAGGGTTGGCGCCCATTGGTAGGACTTCCCGGTTTCCCGGCGGGGACGGTATCGGACCAGTTGCAGGGGGAGTCGGTATCACAATTGAATACGAAAACACTATGAACAACTCAAACGATTCCAAGCGCGGCCTGTATCGCCGCGATCTACTCAAAGGCGCGGCGGCAGCCAGCCTGGGTATAGCGACCGGAGCTTTCGCAGCGCCAAAAGACTCTGGGAAACCTTCCAAGTCATCGAAGCGCGATTTGATCCGGCGAGAAAACGCCAAGCCCGGCACGCGGGACTGGCTACTCACCAAGACCGACGTCACGAAGAATGAACCGGTGGAGTTGTGGCGCTCCCCGCGCATCGAGGGTTACTGCTCGGCGACGAGTGTGAGCGCCGGCGACACGATCAAGATTATGGTGAGTACCAATCCGGTCTCCGAGTTCAGCCTGGAAATCTTCCGCACGGGGTATTACGGCGGCGATGGCGGACGGTTCATGAAGCGATTCGATTCGCTGAAGGGCAAGACCCAGTCCACGCCTCCTGTCGGCAAACGCCGCCTGCGCGAATGCAAGTGGGAACCTTCCGTAGAATTGGAGATTCCCAAAGATTGGTTGAGCGGCGTCTATCTCAGCAAACTCACTGCCAAGAAGGGGGGAGTGCAGAGCTACGTCATTTTTATTGTGCGCGATGAGCGTCCCTGTGACCTGCTTTTCCAGTGCAGCGACCTGACCTGGCTGGCCTACAACAGCTGGCCCACCAATGAGTATTCGCTGTACCACAACGACGCGAACGGCTACACGGGATACAAGAAACGGAAGAAGTGGAGCACCGATGCCGCCGACACCGGGTGGGTGAGCTTTGATCGTCCCTACTCGCAGTTCTGCCAGGATCATCTGGTCAAGAATCCCAAGTCCGTGGGCACAGGCGAATTCCTGCTTTGGGAATTCCCGCTCTCCTATTGGATCGAACAGCAGGGCTACGATGTGTCCTACATTTCGAATGTGGATACCCACACGGACGGACCCGGACTCAAACGCGCCAAAGGTTTCATTTCCGTGGGCCACGACGAGTATTGGACCCGTGAGATGTATGACAATGTCAGCGCGGCCCGAGACGCAGGTGTCAACCTGGCTTTCCTGAGCGGTAATTCCGTTTGGGGGATGGTGCCTTTGCTGCCTTCGGCCAAGGGGCAGTTCCACCGGGTCATGCACCGCGCAGGCAAGTTCCTGGGCGAGGAACTCAGCAAGATGTTAAGCAAGCGAAAAGGCTGGACCTCCACGTTTCCGGCCGGACCCGACGGCGCGCTGCTCATGGGGGGGCGCACCGCCGGAATCGGCGGAGGCGATTGGACCTGTGCCAAGCCGGATCACTGGTTGTATGAAGGCACGGGGATAAAGAAAGGCGACAAGATCCAAGGCTTGATCGGCTGGGAATATCACGGCTCTCCGCTGAAGGATCTGCCCGGAATGGAAGTCGTCGCTCACAGCGAGGTAAAAGCCGGCAAGGGAAAGCCCAAAGCTCCGCATATTGCCACTTTCTACAATGGTCCCAAGGGCAACGTCGTCTTCGACGCCGGGAGCATCTGGTGGGCGCAAGGCCTGTCATCGCCGCCCGGTCACGTGCTGCCCGCCAATGGGGCCGCCAAGCCCCAAGGCCCGGACAAGCGTGTGCAACGTATGATGAAGAATGTCTTCGATCGGTTTGTCATGTAACGCTCATCTTAGTGGGCTTGGTCTGCAGAAATTATCTGCGCCTACCCCCATTTTCCGACCACGGATCGGCTTTTTTAAGGTGGAACCTGCCATGTCCCAGTTCCGTGTTATGACAGCCTTGCGGCCATCTGTTCCTGATGCCGTTACGGAGTTGCA
>Ga0066369_10000317_pt1 | contig 20973 bp, 22 predicted proteins | sample Knorr_S7_td_Bott_FD_70972 | JGI IMG/M metagenome (GOLD analysis project Ga0066369, IMG submission 70972) | Marine microbial communities from Southern Atlantic Ocean transect - Knorr_S7_td_Bottom_ad_4513_LV_A | ecosystem: Environmental > Aquatic > Marine > Oceanic | place: Southern Atlantic... | reverse complement strand
TTTAAACTCGGTTGAATACTTTTTTCTTGCTCTGTTTTTCATAACACACCTCGTTTTGAATCATTATATAATTCTTAACTTGGTGTCCGGTAATTCGGGGGAAGATCAGTCTGGTTCAAAGCCTTCATTCTGATCAATCTTCTGGCTTTACCCCGCACCTACTTTATTGGTGATCCAAAGCTCGAAGCGCTCTTGAGTTACGTCAGTGGTAATACATTTACCGTGTTGACTTTCCTGGCCATCGGGCTACGTGTGCGTCATCAACGACCCGCAATGTACCTGTTGGTGGCGTGGACCACGATGGTCTCCGGGGTCGCCATTTATTCCATATCAATTGCTGGTGGGTTTCCCGACTGGCACCCGGTGAAGTTTTTGCACTGCAGATTGGCGCAACAATTGAAGCGATACTCTTGTGTCTGGAGATAGCAAGTAAATTGTATGAAATGCGTGCAGAGAAGATGTTGATGGAAGCAACAGAACGAGAACGTCTGGAGGTATTAGTCGCGCAGCGAACCCAAGACCTGGAAAAACTTCGTCTGGAGGCCGAAACGCTCGCCATGACCGATGTACTCACCAGTCTGCCAAACAGTCGTTCGCTCATGGGTGACCTGGCCACTGAAGTAAGCCGCGCACAACGTTATGGTGATGATTTATTCGTTGTCATGATGGATTTGGATTTCTTTAAGAATATAAACGATCAGTATGGACATCAGATTGGTGACGAGGTCCTGGTTGCAGTGGCTAACGTGCTTCGTCTCAATATCCGCGATTTTGATAGCGTTGGCCGAATTGGCGGGGAAGAATTCGCAATTGTCTTACCCAAAGCAGACCCGGGTAAAGTCATACAAATCGCAGAGCGGATCCGCGCGGATATATCCGCAATGAAGATCACGTCAGATGGCCACCCCGTTGCAGTGACAGCAAGCTTTGGTGTTTCCCTATCCGTTCGCCAGGTTGAAAATCAGGATGATCTGCTGAAAACAGCAGACGCCGCACTTTACGAAGCTAAGGCTGCAGGCCGCAATTGTGTACGCAGTGCTTCGCAGCAAGAGAGTGTCGGAGAGCGGGACACACATTAAAACTGGATTAGACGGCGTAGGCATCGACCGATTGAGACCACAGCCAAAAGCGGCGAAATTGCGTTAATACTCAAGCCAACGTAGTATTCAGAGAAATGCGCACAAACACTAGAGGTACGGAGACATGCCGACCTATGAATTTGAATGCAATAAATGCGGTCATAAATTTAACATGCTCGAGTCTATCAGTGAGCACGACCATCACAAGGAAAAGTGTCCAAAGTGCAGTGCCCAGGATGTCAAAGCCCTGATCAGCGCAGCGAACGTGAAAACTTCAAGGAAGTCGTAGAACTGTTTGCCAGCGAGTTCTAGTAATAGCTCGTAAGGCGAAGTGCCGGTTGTTTCGCTACTTATGGATCCGGTGCGCCAGGATCTTCGGCAACCGATGCCTCATGATCCTCTAAAACCTGATACAAGGAAAATCTACCCAGGTGTCGTTCAGGTAATTGAGTTCGGGCACCTCTTCTTTTGGGTCTACCAGCAGATTGTAGATTGACGGATAAGCCATATTTCTGATCGCATAACTATCTTCATCAATTTCCTTGAGAAGCAACTTCCAATTGCGCCATTTCACACCAAAAATTCTCGTTGCCGATGTAAATGATGACGGACTCTCGAGCGGATTTCGCCGACTTTCCCATCAGGAAATCAGATTAGGCAACACCATCCATTACTCGATCTTTCGGGAGATCGGCTCCTACAATATTTGCCAATGTAGGGAACAGGTCTAGCTGATGGACTATTTCGTTTGATACTCGCTCGGCGGGAATTTTCCCGGCCAGCGAATCAAAAAGGGGACGCGCAAGGAACCTTCATAAGGAGAAAACATACTTCCTCGCCAGGGGATGGCATTACCATCGACAATCAGGCAGCACAATCGGATTGCGGGCGAGATATCGACAATCTGACCAGAAATCCTTTTGCGACGCGTCTTTCAGCTAGTCTTCTTCTAGTAACAACCGTTACACCTGATAACAAGAGGCGTTATGAACATCTCCCCGAAAGCTCAAAATATTATCTGGATTATCTTCCTGGTGCTTTATTTCGCCCAGAAGTATGTGGCAGATATCAAAGAAGATTCCCAGTTAGGCTATTTGCTAAACGTCGGCATCCTCGTGATATTAACTGCCGTAATCCCCTATTATCTTACCCGCCTGGGGATGTACCTTGTTACTGGCAAGACAAGAGCCGTACTGGCATTAACCTTGCCCATCACTTTTTCGGCGATGGGCCTGTCAGTCTTTTTCTTTGTCTTTATCAAACCTTATGTGCCTGACCTTCCCTTATTGTCTATATTGCCAAGATCCCTAATTCCGGGAATTATCATGACCATTATTCTGGTACCACTTTGGATTAAGCCAGGCAGTAACGCGGTAACCGCTGCGGCAGGTGAAGCTGATGAATCCAGCGAAACGTGATGACCCCTCTCACCCGGTTTGTTGGAACACCGGCCAGGTATCAACAAAATCGTTACCTCTGAAAACAAACAGGTCACCAAACTGCAACATCACGAACTCACTTTGTGTGGGTCTCATGAACATGTAGTCGTCTACCTGCAGATCTACCGCCACCGAGGTGGTCACCGGGCTTTGATTCGTACTCTCATACAAAGGATCGGCAACACCCTGCGGTGAGACAATCCTGGCTTTCCAAAAACCACCATAAATGTAGTAGAGCCTTCGCATATTCGGGTTCCAGGCCTGCAGGGGGCCAGTGAACCACGGGTCCCCCGGAATCATCAGCTGATCGTAGCGCTTAAGAATAGGTGTGCCGATAAATAGCGCCGGTTTGTTTGCAGACAAATGATGGGTATCGAAGTCTGTCGGTTTCACCACCCCAGACCCGGCGGACAAATCATTCATCAACCTGTCATTTTGGTAAATCCCAAGCGTGTGGCTACCGGCACCATTTAATGTGAGTTTCTCGATGTTGTGGCCCGCTTGTTTCAAGGCCTGTGTGAAGCCCTGATAGTTGGCTAATACTTTCTGTACCTCCGGGTGAGACAGTGTTGCTGCCAGGCCCGTCAGATGGGGCTCGTATCCCATCAAACCCGACAGTTCCAGATGTTCCGGATCATTCCTGATGGTGGTTAGCATCGGGGCTACGGCTTCAGGATTGGGTATCCCGCCACGATGTAGCCCAACGTCAATCTCAAGGCTCAATCGCATCTTTACACCCAACTGATGCGCCAACGACTGGTATTGAGCCAGTCTTTGCGGTGTATCAATTAGCCACTGAACCTTTTTCTCCGCATTGAACCGGGTCGGATCAACTTTCTTATAGAAAGTCGCAGCAGCATTCACCGGCATGGGCTTACCCAGCAATGAATCTGCTTCGGGGAATTTTTCGGCAATCTCGTTGAGAAAAGGTTGATGAAATACCATCAAGGCATTGGTTTTCGCACGTGCCATCACATGCTCCAGCAATGGAACGGACGGCAGAGATTTCACGACCACGCGATAGATCTTGTCTTTTCCGACCGAGGTTACAATCGCATCAATGTTTGCGTTGATCCGGTCAAGATCCAGCAACATCGTTGGCCGGCCCGGTCCTTGTTTCTTCAACAAATCATTTAACGCGGAAAAGTAAGCGTCATGAGGGGCACCTTGATCTTTTGGGCGCCAGAGCAGTACCCCGGCACCCGCTGCTGCCAGACCAACGCCACCCAATAACATCGATCTTCTCTTCATCCGTTAACTCTCAACGCCAAACAGTTTGCGTAAATGCGGGTTGAGCATTCGCCCGCCAGGATCCAGGCGCTTGCGAATAGCGCTGAATTCATCGAACCTGGGATACAAAGCGGATAGTTGTTCTGCGCCCAGCGAGTGAATTTTCCCCCAGTGCGGTCGCCCGCCGTATTTCCAGAAAATGGGTTCAATCAAATCGAAGTAGGGACGGTAATCTTCGGAGGCAGTCCGGTGTATGGATATCGCTGCATGATCTTCCTCCCCGGTACTCATGGAAAGCATGGTGTCATCGCGGGAGACATACCTGTACTCCAGCGGGAACACGACGTCGATATCCTTGTTGTCGATTGTCTTTAACACTTCCTGCAGGCAGTCGGCTCCGTGTTCAAGGGGGACCGAGTATTCCATCTCATTAAATCGGTCGTTGCGTATGTTCGCGAGAATCTTGTACGACTCATCAACTCGCTCAACGGCGTCCATCTGCCCGGCTATGGTATTCATAATTGGACGCCGAAGGCTGGCCGGCACTTTAGTCAAACCTTGTAGCAACAGCGAAAATTCTGCCTCTTCCTCAGCGGTAGCCTCGCGGTTATTAATTGGCTCATCGGTTTCATCGGTTGCAATGGCAATCGAATAGTCCGAATGGCAAAAAGGCAGCAATTCAAAATGCCTGTGGGTTGATGCCAACTGATCAAAATCCCGGAGCAAATCACCGGTCTTGTCCACCCAGGTTGATTGTTTGAGTCGATATTGCGGCACGTTTTGCATGGTGATTTGTGTCACCACTCCCAGGGCACCGAGGCCTACCCTTGCCGCATCAAAAAGTTCAGAAGACGATTCCCGGGTGAGATCATGAACCGCTCCATTCGGTGTCACCAATCGAAGACCGGTGATATAGCCGGACAAACATTTGAAGTCGATTCCCGTGCCATGAGTCGCGGTAGACGTGGCGCCGGCGAGTGTCTGACGGTCTATATCCGGCAGGTTGATCATTGCCTGACCGATTCTCGCGAGAGGTGCACCCATATCAGAGAGGCGCGTACCCGCACCGAAGGTCGCTTTATTGGCTGCCTGGTCAAAGGACAGGAGTCCAGTCAGCTGATCCAATATCAATAGATAGCCGTCGGTCGGAACCAGCGGCGTAAAGGAGTGTCCTGATCCAACAGGGCGAAGCGAAGCCTGGGTGCTTGCCAAAAAATCAACGAGGGCTTGTTCATTGGCAGGTGAAAATCGATCTGCTGGATGTGCTACGAGACTGCCCGACCAATTTCTCCAGGCAGTTGTATTAGCTCGTGCTGCCTGCCCGGACACTGGTTGCGTTACCCCATACATGGCAGCAAGCGCACTGCTGGTAAGAAACCTGCGGCGAGTTAGTTTGTTCATGACGATCCCATAAACTCGATTAGCGCAACAAAGTCTTCCTCTTCGCAGGCCATGCAGTAACCCAAGGGCGGCATTTTGTTAAAGCCTTCCAGCGTATGTTGCAACAACACGGCTGTTCCTTTTTCATCTCGCACCGACCAATCATCTGCATGAGCAATACGCGGTGCACCGGCGACCCCGGTGACATGGCAGAGCGCGCAACTGTCTGACCACATCCGCATTTGTTCAATGGTTGGCGCCGCACTGCCTTTCCCGGCAACCTGCGGGAGATCGACATCACTCGTCTTTACAACGTCGTCGTTGTCGCAACCCCCGAGGGTTACAATGGCAATGATCGCGACAATGACAGCAGCAACGGGCTTCATACTGGATCCAGGTATCACAATGAGATTGAGGCTCCCTATCACAGACGGGCGAAAATTTGAGCCAACATACCTGGATACCATACACCGAAAGCGTGCGTCTACAAACCAGCGCCATGGGCATAAATGGAAGCATGCAAGCCCGCAATCGTGATATGTTCTAATACTGAACGCCAATACCAAACATGATCGAGGATTCAAGCATATGACCATTGATTTTGATGTAGAACCTGAGTTTCAGGAGCAGATTGACTGGGTAGAAAATTTCACCCGGGAAGAAATAGAGCCACTGGACAATTTTTTGCGGGCACCCAGGATCAATGGGAAGTCTATTGACGAGGATGGCTGGCAAGCTATCCGGGTCCACATCGACAAGTTAAAACAAAGGGTGAAAGACCAGGGATTGTGGGGGTTTCATCTCGGCCCGGAACTCGGTGGACCAGGATTTGGACAGGTAAAACTCTGCCTGCTGAATGAGAAACTCGGTCGTACCCGAATGGGCCCCACCATTTTTGGCTGCCAGGCGCCCGACACCGGCAATATGGAGCTCATTGCCCATAACGGGACCGAGGAACAGAAGAAAAAGTACATGGAGCCTTTAATGTCAGGTGAGAAACATTCCGCCTATTCGATGACAGAGCCTCATGCGGGTGAACCCGGTGAATTCATCTGTTCAGCAACCCGGGATGGTGATGATTGGGTTATCAATGGTGAAAAGTGGTTTACCTCCAATGGCGCAGCCGCTGATTTCCTGATTGTAATGGCGGTAACATCTCCGGAGAAAGACCTGCTGGAACGCGCTTCGATGTTTATCGTCGATCGCGACACACCGGGCGTTGAAATTGTGCGGAACGTGCATACATTCGGCACTCCCATCAAGGAAAATTATAACCTTACCGGTACCGGCGGCCATGCCTATATCAGTTACAACAATGTGCGGGTCCCGGCAGAAAACCTGCTCGGCAAAGAGGGATCCGGTTTTGTCGGATCGCAAACACGATTGAGCGGTGGTCGGGTCCATCATGCCATGCGCGCAGTCGGTGTCTGCTCGAAGGCACTCGACATGATGTGCGAGCGGGCGCTTAGTCGAAAAGCCAAAGGTCAGCTCCTGTCCGAGTTGCAGATGGTACAACAGGACATCGCAGATTCTTACATTCAACTGAAACAGTTTCGTCTGCACGTGTTGTACACGGCGTGGCTGATCGACAAGACGAAAGCCTATACCCAGGAGGTTCGTAAAGAGATCGCCTCCATCAAGATTAGCGCAGCAAAAGTCAATCACGATATTATCTACCGTGCCATCCACCTTCATGGTGCGCTGGGCATGTCGAATGAAACCCCGCTCGGCGAAATGTGGATGGCAGCGCCGCAGATGGGCATCATGGACGGCACTACCGAGGCACATAAAAGCAACCTTTCCAAGCTACTTTTACGCGATTATGAAGCTTGCGAAGATCTATTCCCGACCTACCACATACCAAAACTGATCGACCAGGCGCAGGGTAAATTCGAAAAGGTCATCAACGATCATCTTGCTGGCTGAACATTTCGGCTATTCCGCGACTCGATCTTCTGGTAACCCAAAGAAATATGCCGACTCACGTCGGCATATTTCTGCTTTACTTTCCTTTGCCGGGGCTACAGACCAAAAAATTGGCCGTTTTCTCGGACCAGGATGTTTCCACTAAAAATGCTTACGGAACGTGAGCCCGATGTTTCTGGGCATATTCGTTCTAAACGCGAGTCGTGCAGCACCACCGCGTTCTCTGTCAAAGGACAAGTCGGCATTCTCATCGGTAGCATTGTTGATATACAAAACCGCATCCCATTCGTCACCGATGATACCGGCGCTGATGTTTACAGTCGTGAAGGCGTCAAGCTCCAGGTCAACCGTACTGGTTTCAGTACCTGTCGAACCCGCATAAGCGAAGTGAGAGAAGGTTCCTGCATCGGATACATTTGACGTCCCCTCCCTGCACGGCGCCATGCATTTCGTTAAAACCTACTGAGATTACCAGGACACTACCAACGTGCATCTCATGCACTACTACGACATGAAGATTGACCTCAAAGCGCATATTGCAAATCTCGCCCGATTTTCTGGACATTGAATTGTCCGACCAAATTCTGGATGACATGACTGCCGCCGCCACTTTCGAATCCATGCAGGCAAAAGGTGATCAGTTTGCGCCGATGGCGGGTAACGATATCTGGAAAAGTGAAAACAGCTTTTTTGCCAGGGGGACAAATGCCCAATACAAGAAAGTATTATCTGCTGACCAGTTAAGTGCCTTCGATCATCGAATCAGGGAGCTGATCAACGCAGACCAATACGACTGGTTGGTAAGCAACTTATCCCAGACTTCGGCGTAACGAACGAATTGTGCCGCAATGGCGATTTCCGAATCCGCAACGGTTTGAGACAAGGTCGCCACAGTCGCCTTGTTGGCTTGCCTGATCTGTAATCCCAGAAACAGCAACGTAATCACTATCATCATGACGCCGATGATTTCTGCGATGGCAGCAAGTGTCTGAATTTCCATGTGCGCTATTAGGCTGGCAAAGCGCAGCCTGTGTCAAACCAAACGCAGTTGAGTATGATGAGGCTATCTCTGACCGGAGGAGTCGACATGAGCGAAGAACTAACGAATCACGAAGTGACCATTTGTCTCGAAGGAGGCGCGGTACTGGGACCTTTTCGCGCCACCTGGAGTGCAGACAGGCCTACTGATGTGCGGGAACTTTCGATTGAATACGAGGATTACCTGTCAGGTAAACCCCAAAAACGCTTTCGTTTTCATCTACACGATGGTTCGCACAAAACAACCCATGCCATCATCCTTCGATTTGAGCAGGTGACTGCAATCTATGATCAGGTGACTTTAAATTAGGGGCTCCTGATCAAACATCCATTGACAGATTTACCCGGCAGGATGTTGGATAATGTCCGCTACCACAAATTTGATTAAATCATGATTTTCAGACAGCTCTTTGACGCCGCATCTTCCACCTATACCTATGTGCTGGGCTGCGAGGATTCCCGCGAAGCCGTTATTATCGATCCGGTGTTCGAGCAACATGCTCGAGATACTGCCCTGTTACGTGAACTCAATCTCAAAGTCCGATACTCCATCGACACGCATATCCACGCAGACCATGTGACCGGCTCCTGGCTTATGAAAGAATCCGACGGCGCCAAGATTGCGCTTTCCAGCGAACCCAATGCAGAAGGTGTCGACGTTGCGCTGGAAGATGGCATGGTGCTCGCTTTCGGGAATTGCTCGATTACGGCACTGGCAACCCCCGGCCACACAGGAGGTTGTTTCACTTTGGTGACCAATGATAAATCCATGGCTTTTACCGGCGACTCCCTCATGATCAGGGGCGCCGGCCGCACGGATTTTCAGGCAGGTGATGTCCACATCCTGTGGCAGAGCATCCAGGAGAAAATCTTCACACTGCCCAACGCCTGTTTGATATACCCGGGTCACGACTATCTGGGCCGAACCGTCTCGACAGTTGGCGAGGAGAAGAAATTCAATCCCAGGATCGGCGGCGACGCGCGTGAAGAAGACTTCGCAGGCTATATGGACAATCTGGGACTTCCTCATCCGTGGCAACTGGAAATCGCATTACCTGCAAACCTCAAATGCGGTAAGCCGGAAAACGGTGCAGAGCCACAGCCAACCTGGGGTCCGATCACCGTGACATTTGCCGGGGTGCCCGAAGTCGAGCCGGATTGGGTTGCTCGTCATTTAGACGACCTGTGCGTACTCGATGTGAGAAGCGATGCAGAGTTCGAAGGCGACCTGGGTCACATCGAAGGTTCTGTATTAATACCTTTGGATCAATTACGTGATCGGATCGCCGAAATTCCTGCGGACAAACCTGTGGTGGCGATTTGCCAGTCAGGCAAACGGTCAAGCATGGCGACACAAATACTCAAAGCTGCCGGTTGTGATCGGGTCGCCAACATTCCGGGCGGCTTGATTCACTGGTCACGACTCGCATTACCTGGAATCAAAGGCTAAATTGATGTCTGATCTTGACGGTATTACCGTCGTCGCCCTCGAACAAGCCGTTGCCGCACCCTATGTTTCAGGCCGGTTGGCAGAGGAAGGTGCGCGCGTTATCAAGATAGAGCGAAAAGAAGGCGACTTCGCCAGGCACTATGACGATTTTGTCGAGGGGTACAGTACCTATTTCGTCTGGCTGAATGCTGGCAAAGAAAGTATCACGCTCGATCTTAGAGAAGTTGAAGATGCCCGCCTTTTCGGTAAGCTACTAGCTAAAGCAGATGTGTTTATACAGAACCTCGCGCCTGGCGCATTAACTCGCCTTGGCTTCGATCCAAAACAACTTCGCAAAGACCTGCCACACCTTATCATCTGTTCAATTAGCGGCTATGGAGAAGAAGGCCCCTACCGCAACCAAAAAGCCTATGACCTGTTGATCCAGGCAGAAACCGGTTTGTGTTCCGTCACCGGGATTGGAGAGCAACTGACCAGAGTGGGTGTGTCTGTTTCAGACATCTCAGCGGGTATGACTGCCTATCAGGAAATACTGCGGGCCCTGTTCGCAAGACAACGAGACCCGAAACGCAATGGGCGCCTTATCGATGTTTCACTGTTTCATTCAACAGCTGACTGGATGAATGTGCCTTACCTGCAATATCACTATGGTAATTTCACACCGCAGAATCATGGCTTGAAACACCCGTCCATCGCACCCTATGGCGCTTTTACCTGTGGTGACGACAAGAAAATACTGTTCAGTATCCAGAACGAACGTGAATGGCTGGACCTGTGTCGAGATGTACTGAATGACGAAACACTCGCAAAAAGCGAAAAGTACAGGAATAACATACAACGATTGGCGCACCGTGAAGAATTGGAATCCCTGATTGAATCAGTGTTCCGCGATTACACCCGCGAGCAGGTCATCGTACTGTTAGAGGAAGCCAGGATCGCTTTTGGCAGGGTCAGTGATCTGAATGACCTGACTAGTCACCCGCAGAATCGTTATCGGGAAATCATGACCAAAAATGGTGTCATCAAGACTTTGGGGCGCGGTGCCCACATTGAAGGAATAGTGAAGGCACCGTTAAGCCTACCGGAGATAGGGCAGGATAATGAAAAAATCAGGGAAGAATTTGGAAAATAATCGCTATATTAACAGTGCTGATTTGCATTAATTTGTCGTAGCGATTAAAACAAACTCAATTCTAAACCAGAGGGTCAATCGATGGATATTTCGACTATTATTTTTTTAGTTGTCGTCGCCGCATTCGGCATGTGGGCGGTGGCCATCTACAACCAGCTAGTCGCCCTAAAAAACCGCTTTAAGAATGCCTTTGCGCAAATCGAGGTCCAACTGAAACGCCGCTATGACCTGATTCCCAATCTGGTCGAAACTGCCAAGGGTTATCTTGACCATGAGCGTGAAACCCTGGAAGCCGTCACCAAAGCCCGTGATGCTGCAGCCTCCGTGCTTGCCGATGCGGCCCGAGACCCGGGCAACGCTGCCGCTATGAAAAATCTCGCCAGCCAGGAAGGCTTACTGCAAAGCGCACTGGGTCGATTTAATATCGCTGTCGAAGCCTATCCGGATTTAAAGGCCAACGAAAACATGATTCAGCTTTCCGAGGAACTCACCAGCACCGAAAACAAGGTTGCTTTCTCTCGTCAGGCGTTCAACGACCAGATCATGAGCTACAACACTTATCGCCAGTCATTCCCACAGATCGTATTGGCGAACACATTCGGTCACCCTACTGATGCCGAGCTACTTGAATTCGCAGACAGTGAAGCCATCCAGGAAGCGCCCAGCGTCTCGTTCTAATCACGCTCACCCGGTCAGGTAGAAGCCATGGACTTTTTTGAGTCTCAAGATATTGCGCGTCGCAATACCAAACTGTTGCTGTTGCTGTTTTTCCTGGCCGTGGCATCTCTGGTCATTCTTACCAACCTGTTGGTCTTCGCGTTTATCAATTTCCAGAACACGGCGCGCATCGCAACACAGCAGTATTTCTACACCTGGGAGATCTTCGCAAGCATTTCTGCAGGTGTCGTGCTGCTGGTGGTTCTGGCCAGTCTATTTCGGATGGGCACCTTAAGAAAAGGCGGCAGTGCGATTGCTGAGCTCATGGATGGGGAACTCCTGGTCGATGCCGGCGGCGACGTGAACAAACAGAAATTGCTAAACGTGGTTGCAGAAATGGCGATAGCTTCTGGCACGCCGGTCCCCCCGGTGTATTTACTCCGTGATCCTGCCATCAATGCGTTCGCTGCCGGATATTCACCTGGTGATGCAGTCATTGGAATCACCTACGGCGCCATGGAAAACCTCAACCGGGATGAATTACAAGGTGTCATTGCCCATGAATTCAGTCACATCCTGAACGGCGATATGCGGCTCAACATCAGATTGATGGGCATACTCTACGGTATCCTGATGCTGGCGCTGATCGGTCGCATTATTCTGCGGCCTTCATACAGCGTGGTTGCCAGCAGGAACCGTTCCCATGCCGGAGTGATGGCATTTGGCGCGGGCCTGATGGTCATCGGATTTTTGGGACAGTTTTTTGGCAATCTTATTAAGGCTGCCTTAAGTCGTCAGCGCGAATTTCTGGCAGATGCTTCTGCCGTGCAATTCACCAGGAACCCCAGAGGCATCTCCGGCGCCCTGAAAAGAATCGGTGGTTTTAGCTCAGGGTCGGTATTGGCGCATCCAGAAAGCGCAGAGCTTAGCCACACCTTCTTCAGTGAGGGGGTCTCTTTTTCGTTTGCTTCACTGATGGCAACCCACCCGCCTTTATCCGAACGGATTAAACGGATAGAACCCGACTGGGACGGAGATTTTCCAGAGACTTCAGCGAGCGAAACCAGCACTGCCGCAATGGCGGATACTGCCATGGGTTTTTCTGGCAGTGTCAGCATCGAATCAGATGCGGTGATCAGCCAGATCGGTAATCCAGCAGCTTCACAACTCGAGCTAGCTCAAAACATTATTAAAGGGCTACCCAAAGTTTACGCTGATGCTGCACACGAACCCTATTCCGCCCGCGCACTGGTTTACCAGCTACAGCTACATGACGATCCAGAAGTCAGAGAGAAACAGTTAGCACACTTAAAAGAATCTGCAGATCTAGGCGTCTACAGTGAACTTGAAACCCTCCTTGAATCGGAAAGCCAGCTCAGCCCGCATATGAAGCTGCCACTACTTGAAATCGCCTACCCGACGCTTCGCCAACTCAGCTATCAGCAATACAAATTATTTTTGGGCAATCTCGATGTACTTATTCGCGCGGACGGCCGTGTTGGATTGTCTGAGTGGGCGGTGCAGAAATTGATTACCAAGCATCTGGGCGAGGCATTTGAGGGTAAACACACTTCAGTAAAACATCAGCGACTAGAGGCGGTCAAAGACGAATGTGAAATTCTGCTGTCGTTACTTGCCTATTGTGATAAGCAAGCCGGAGTTGAACCTGCCGTGGCATTCGGAACCGGCAAGGCCGCCCTGGCGCTTGATATTAACCTGTTAGACAAAAAGGCATTGAATTTCAATAAGATGAATGACGCGCTGGATACCCTGGCTAGTTTGCATCCCCTGCGCAAACCCAGGCTCATCAAGGCGTGCATCAAAACGATCACCGCTGACCAGGTCGTTAGTGTTACCGAGGCTGAATTATTGCGCATGATAGCCGACACTCTTGAGTGCCCCATGCCGCCTATTTCGCCGACTTAGGGAACCTCTGATTAAGAGGATATTTTCGTCAGAACAAGGAAGAGGCGAGCGGAGGAAATTTGTTAACATGCTGTAAGTTAACAAATTTTTGAGCACGACTCTGACGCAGTTATGGCGGAAATAGACCTTAATCAGACGTTCCCTGGGATCATGCGCTACACTCCGTTGTTTCGTACCCTATTCATTCGTACCCTTTTTATTCGTACCAGGAGGTCTTTGTGGCTGGCCCGTTAAATGGATTTCGAATTTTGGACCTTACAACGGTCATCTCAGGTCCATTCGCGACAATGCTGCTGGCTGACCAGGGCGCAGATGTCATAAAAGTCGAGGGGGTAAACCGACCTGATCATGCACGTGGCGCGGGTCATGGCCAAAATAAATTTACCGCGACCTTTCTGAACAACAATCGCAACAAGCGCTCGATAGCCCTCGATTTAAAGTCTGACGAAGGCCGCGAGGTGCTTTTCAGAATCGCCGCCACCTGCGATGTGTTCATTCAAAATTTCCGACCCGGCGTAGTTGAGCGTCTTGGCATTGATGAAGCAAACATTCGCAAAATAAAGAAAAATATTGTCTATGTTTCAATTTCCGGATTTGGTGAAAACGGCCCCTGGGCGCACAAACCTGTATACGACCCTATCGTTCAAGCCATAAGTGGACTGACAACAATACAAGGGGGCTCTGATGAGGCCCGTCCTCGACTGGTCAGGACGATCGTTCCAGACAAACTCACCGGCATGACAACAGCCCAGGCGGTTTCCAGCGCCTTGCTACATCGTGAGAGAACCGGCGAAGGGCAACATGTGCGCGTATCCATGCTGGATTCAGTGATCGCCTTTCTCTGGGCTTCAGACATGGGCGGCCAAACATTTGTGGGCAGGGAAGTCAGCACTCAGAGAGCTGCAACATTCATTGATCTGATTTACGAAACGAAAACTGATTACATTAGTGTTTCCGCAATGACCAACACACAATGGCAGGCGCTTGCCAACGCTGTTGGTCACCCGGAATGGCTCGAAGACGAGAGATTCATGACCCCGGCGCTTCGTGATCTTAATGCTGACGACAGGCTCCGCCTGACCCAGGAAGCACTAGGCACCAGAGATGCAGAACACTGGCTGAGTATCCTGGATGAAGCCGGGGTTCCCTGTGGCCCCGTCCTAAAGCGAAAAGACGTGATCAATCACCCCCAGGTCATCGCCAGTGAACTGCTGGTTGAAACCGAACATCCCGAAGCCGGTCTGATTCGCCAAACTCGCCCTGCAGCTCGTTTTTCCAGAAGCAAGGCCGAGATTCGAACCGGCGCGCCGCGACTCGGCCAACACACGACCGAGATACTTGAGGAAGTGGATATCGACGTTAGGGCAATCAATGCGCTCCGGGATAAAGGCGTTATTGCATGAAAATCGGGTTGATTTCAGATACACATATCCCGGAATCCTTACCGGAACTCTGGCCCCATGTGTTTGAAGAATTCAATGATGTTGACTGCATCCTTCATGCGGGTGATATTTACCATCTCTCGGTGCTGGATCGACTCGAGGAAATCGCGCCGGTTTACGCGGCAAGAGGAAACGGCGAAGACGGCTCGGGCGGGCGAGAGATACAGCCGGATGACCCCAGATTAAGAGAATCATGGTTGATTGAGCTTGGTGGATTTAAAATCGGCCTGACCCATTATGTTCCCATGCCAGAAATACCCCCAAGTCTCACGATTGAACGATGGAAGCAGCGCATGTTTCCAGATACGCCACTGGATGTATTGATCTATGGTGATACTCATGTCGAACAGATCGACGTCATAGATAACACCCTGTGCATCAACCCAGGCTCACCGACTTTTCCGCACAACCTGACTTTGCAATTTGGAACGATAGGGTTTCTCTACCTCGATGAAGAAAAGCCCCGGGCAGAAATCATGCAGCTGACCGAGACAGGCAGCCAACCATTCGACTGGGCTGCGTCACGCCGCCCCTGGTGACAGGGACAGTTTCGTCACGGTAACGCCAGAAGTCGGATCGAGGTCAACCAACGCCGCCGTCATTTCTTTCGCACCCTGGCTCAAGTTCGGGGAACCGGGATAGGCGGCTGTCGTATGACCATGTGTGAAGGTTGAAAAGACATGCACATGACCCAGTGCAAGATAATCAAATTCACTCGCAGCAATTTCCTCGGGGGTAATCAGTGATGAGAACATTTCCGCACCCCGATTTACATAATATCCATGGGTCATACCCAGGTACCAGCCTTCATGAGTATGTTCGGGGACGGACCCCAGCGGCTTGTGTTCGGGATGATGGTCAACAATTCCTCTTCCCCACAGGGTTACCCCCAGTTCTTCGAATCGATGAGTTGATCCAGCTTCATCGTCTAGAAATGTGATGTGCGACCCTGCATCACGGGGATCATACCGATGGTAAACAGAATAGTCAGCGAAGCAATCGTGGTTGCCAGTGATCATTGCGACCGGGCAACTGAGGCGCGAAAGCTGATAACTTGCAAAATCCAGGCAGGGTTGCTTCACCCGATTGTGATCGAACAAATCGCCCGCCAACAGAAACAAATCTACATCGTGTTCTATGGCTGCATTGATGACAGCAACAAATCCTGCCTGACCACTACTCGTTTGTTCCCCCTCGCCTATTCGATCGTCGAGATGAACATCAGAAGTGTGCAGCAACCTGAGTTCGCGTTTCAATTGAATTCCTTGCGTAACTACCTACCCGATATGGCTATCAACCAACAGCCGACTGTTCGAAGAAAATTGCCGCCGCAAGAAAGCCATCTGGTCTCCGAGAATACGACCACTATGTGACAAAGCCAGATACTCTGCATGATTTGGCCGATAAGGGAGTGCAAGTAGTTCCATAGTGCACTCATCAATCATTAAATTGCCTTTCCGCGCATTGCAGCGTTTACATGCCGTGACAACATTGGTCCAACTGTCGCGGCCGCCTCTGGAAATTGGCCGAACATGATCCCTACTCAAGTCACATTCCTTGAATTGCTTGCCACAATAAAGACAGACATTCTGATCTCGGCGGAACAACGCACGATTGGTCAAGGGCGGTTCCCTGCGAGTCTTATTGTAAACCTTGCCCTTGCAGGCAATGATACTGTTGAGTGTCAGGACAGTCTGTTCACCGGTGAGTCGGCTGTGTCCGCCGTGGACCGCCATCACCTCCTCGCCATAAGTCCAGCTCACCAGCTCGCGCGCGTGTATGCACACGGCCTCCTGCCAGCTGAGCCAATCAACCGGAACACCTGCAGTATTGATTCGTAGAATACTCGTACTCATGCTTGCCTCGTGACGTGGTTGAGGATATCGCATCTGTTCATAAATATCTTATCGATCAGACAGATAGGGTCAAGTCTTTCCTTTTCCCACCCGGCCTTCACCAGGAAAATTAACCTTTCCCCGGCTATCTTCCCGGCATCCGAACTATGATAATCTTGGCAGCTCTCAATCGGGATGTGTTCTACCATGCCGCCGCCTGCAGATACTGATTCTTTACACGCTGATCGGGTCTATTCAAAACCCATGGCGACAATTGAGGCATTTCGATTTGACTCTGCGGTAGCAGATGTATTCCAGGACATGATAGAGCGCAGCGTCCCTGGCTATGGCCTGGTACTTCAGCTTATCGGCGTGCTGGCTGAAAAGTATGCAATACCGAACACGAATGTCTACGATCTGGGCTGCTCGCTGGGGGCGTCCACCCTGCAACTTAGAAGACATGTCCCTTCAAGCTGCCATGTCATTGGTGTCGACAACTCAACTGCGATGGTCGACAGGTGTGAGGCTAATCTCCAGCGTGATCACTCCGCAGCGAGTTATGATATCCGTCTTGAAGATCTCAGGGAGACCGCGTTCGAAAATGCGTCGATCGTCATACTGACCTTCACGCTCCAATTCATTGCCGACGAAGAACGCCAGACCATCCTGAACCGAATATTCGACGGTCTGGAAGACGGGGGCATTTTTCTGTTATCGGAAAAAGTTAAATATGAAAATGAAGGTCAGCAGGCGCTAATGACAGAATTGCATCATGATTTCAAAAAAATGCAAGGTTACAGCGACCTTGAGATTTCACAAAAACGGGCAGCCCTCGAAAATGTACTTGTGCCAAACACAGAAGATGAGCATCTTTCTCGGCTAACAAGCGCAGGGTTCCGTCAAACTGCGATCTGCATGCGTTGCCTGAACTTTTCGACCTTCCTGGGTATCAAATAATGGCGCAATGCATCCCAGAAGATCAGTACAAAGTGTTGCAGCAACAGATTGCGACAGGTGAAGCCCGACTGACCATTAGCCGAACCATGGCGCGTCAGTTTTTTACCCATGTGGGTAATCAAAATGTAGCGGACCTAACTGGCCAATCTATCACGATTAAAAAGGTTACCGTGATTTTTCTGCTGCTTACCTCAATCCTGCTGGTGTTCTTGTGCATGGCAATGATGATTGATCGTTACGGATGGGCAGCGATGTTTATCATTCCGCTGGTCGGTATTTTCTGGACCATTCTTGCTGGCCTTACCACTGAACTAGGATCGACTGTCTCTTCGACGCTGAGCCTCGCCGTTGTGTTAACAATCGCCTATTTCCTGCCGCCCACCTATCAGTGGCCCGTCGCAATTTTTGCATGCTCGGTATACCTGTTCCGCATGGCACACATATTTGCCCAGCATTCCCTGTCCAGGCTGATTTTACAGTCATACGATGCCTACGACATGCTTTGCGAACACGTTGAAATAGATCGCGATGCAGACTGAGATCGACAGGTTCTTCCATGAAACCAAAAATTCATTCCTCGCACCGTTTCATGGCAGCCTGAACTGCGCTTTAACAAAACACGGCCGTCAGCATGGCCACTCGAAAGAATGGGACGCCGCTCTGGCTAGCGTCCCTATCTCCACAAAGTTCAGCGAATTTGCATCTGATACGGTCGTTGTCGGCGATCCAGACACGAACTACTCATCCGCCCTCGAAGCATTCTTACCCTGGCGAAAAGGACCCTTTCAGGTTGGTCACACCTTTGTTGACACGGAATGGCGCAGCGACTGGAAATGGCAACGAATCGTGCCGCATATCTCTCCGTTGCAAGGAAGGCAGGTCCTGGATATCGGCTGCGGCAACGGCTATCACCTGTTCAGGATGATTGCTGCGGGCGCATCTCTGGCACTTGGCGTGGACCCAACTATTTTGTTCAATTATCAGTTTGCGCTGATCCAGCGATTGTCAGCGGCCAACGTTGCCTATTTATTGCCTTTGAGAGGTGAACACCTGCCACCATTCGAGCTTTTTGATTCAGTCTTTTCACTGGGCGTTTTGTACCACCGCAAATCGCCTTTGGATCATTTGCAGGAACTCATGAGCTTCATGAGGCCAGGCGGCGAGCTGATTCTTGAGACCCTGATTGTGGAAGGCAACCGAGACACGTTACTCATTCCTGAGGACCGGTACGCAAAGATGGCCAATGTCTGGTTTATACCTTCGCCTCCGATGCTGGAAACAATGCTAGCCCGGGTGGGCTTCGCCAACGTTCGCACTGTTGACGTGACTGCAACGTCTACCGACGAACAACGCGCCACCGACTGGATGCAGTTTCAATCGCTGAGCGACTACCTTGATCCTGAAGACCAGACGAAAACCATCGAAGGCTACCCGGCGCCAACTCGCGCTATTTTGATTGCCAATAAACCTGACTAAAGGGCAGCATGAACGCAGTATAAAGCTCGCGGTTCGGTAACGCTGTCCGGTGAAAACACATCACGTGATGCGTGAACCTCGGAAAACTCGTCGCTAAGTGATTCAGGAATGACTTGATTGGCTGCATTACGGAAGTACCAGTCCCCGGCAAAGTTCTTGTGAAAAAAGTTCTTGTGAATGCTGTAACCACCTTCGTGCAACAGTCGATGATGTCTCGAACACAGCAGCATCAGGTTTTCTTTCGTGGTCTGGCCGCCATCGGCCCAATGCATCACGTGATGCGCGTCCAGCCATTTATCATGGGAACAGCCAGGAAAACGACAACATTTATCGCGTCCGATGAGGGCGCGTTAGGTGACGTGGCGGCGAAGCGGAAATAAATTATTCGATGGAAATATCTCAATCAAATGTCGGCTTCACACCTCAAAGCAGACACCTAAACTACTGGCGCGTTGACCTGTTGGAAGGCCGCTGACGACCCAAAATGCCCCCCCAGAAGTCGAATATCAAAAGCGACTTCTGGCACTAAAGAGACATCTACCGAGTCAATTATTTTACAGTTTTAAGTGGTTCCCACTTGCCTGATTGCACTAACTTTGAAGGCCGGTAAGCTCGTAATGCAGCATTCCAAGATCCTGTATCATTGCCAGTTCTAGTGTCAATATTATTCACTTGGCCCTCACAGCCGAACCGAACGGTGTAAGTTCCGTCCTCATTTAACTTGGCGCGATACGAGTTGATATTATTGGGGGCGAATAAGAAACCATCTTTGTTGTATACGGTAACTGACCAAAAACCACCTTCGTTCTTAGGGTTTTCAAAGGTGGTTGATTGGCAACTAAAGTCTTTTGAATCAGGATACATACTCCAGAAGTTATCAATCATTTGACCGCCGCCCCAACCCATAGCGGAACCCACTTGGCGAGCTTCTTCATTTGCCACGCCCTTTACATTAAACATGGTTTTGGGGTCATGCTTACCCGTCATAAACTCAGCTAACAATAATTTATGTGTTGCTTCAAAGGAGGCTTCATCATAAGAAATCGGCGTAAATGGGATTGCAGAATTAGCTTTCACCACTATTTTATCTTGAAGCTTGGCGATGATCGCATCTTCTTCGACGCTACCGGTTTCTGAGCCAATACGCACCAAAACATAGATGTAGTCGGTGTCTTGGGGGAAGTCGTAAGTGCCTGCGCCATATTTAGCTGCATGAACGTAATGGTCAGAATCAATAAAGGTGACACTTATAAAACGGTCGCCCGCATCGGGAATAGTGACCGTCGCACCTTTAGAAACATCCACAATACCCATGGTGTAGACGGTGTCCTGATTTAAGCGAATTATTGGCTGAAATTCTACTTTTGCAATGCCATCAAATTTATTGAGCTTATTAATACCGCCGGCATTTTTGATCTGAATCACAAACTGCCTGGAGGTTTCAACCGTTGGATAATTTTCTCTTGTAACAATGAGTGCTGTCTTAGCTTGATTATTACTCGCTGTACTTGTCTGTGCATCTTGATCTATCTGATTTTCACTACAGGCGGTTAAAAAAATACTAGATAGCATAAGGATGATGAGCGATGATTTATTCATTGAAGTTAATTCCCTAATTCAATAGATTTCATTTTACTTCGACCGGTTCAGAGACCTGCCATGTGGCCTGAGAATAGGAATTATAAAGCGTGTTTTGCCACGAATACAAAAGTATCTTCATAGGCATGTTTAGGATAAAAGTTGGGGATAGCAGCTTTCCGGCCGAGAATGGTCAATGTCTGACTGGCTACTGATCTATTAGCCTACGGACGGTAGGGTTGATCACTGGTCAGCTTTTCTGATTAGGCAGGGGACTTCAACCGGCTAGTTGAAGGATGCTGGTTTAGGATTGCCTGGTTGTTTGCGATATCGATCTGGTTAATGATTTTAGTGAGTCGAACGATATTCTCCGCGTGGTCACTGATGATGAGCGCATTCGGTGAGTTTATCCCTGCTATGTGGCCGTA
>Ga0066369_10000313_pt1 | contig 21068 bp, 19 predicted proteins | sample Knorr_S7_td_Bott_FD_70972 | JGI IMG/M metagenome (GOLD analysis project Ga0066369, IMG submission 70972) | Marine microbial communities from Southern Atlantic Ocean transect - Knorr_S7_td_Bottom_ad_4513_LV_A | ecosystem: Environmental > Aquatic > Marine > Oceanic | place: Southern Atlantic... | reverse complement strand
CGAACGCACTGGTCAGGCGGCCGGCGAATTCCTGGTCCACGAAGAAATAATCGATGCGCCAACCCACGTTGCGGTCTCGGGCCCGGGTCATCTGGTCCCAATAAGTATAGTTTTCCGGTTCCTGGTTGAAGATCCTGAGGGTGTCTTTGTAGCCGCGGGCCAGAAACTCGTCCATCCAGGCCCTTTCTTCAGGAAGGAAGCCCGATACTTTGACGTTCTCTTTGGGCCGGGCCAGGTCGATCTCTTTGTGGGCGGTATTCACGTCGCCGCAGACCACCACGTGCTTGCCGCTTTGTTTGGTCTTCTCGGCGTACTCCAGGAAGGCACCGTAGAAGTCCATCTTGTACTGGAGGCGCTCGGCCGACCTCTTTCCGTTGGGAAAATAGATGTTGAAAAGGACGAATTCGCCAAAGTCGGCGATGATGGTGCGCCCCTCGCTGTCGAACCGGTCGCCAAATCCGTACTGGACACTCTCGGGGGCCTTCTTGGCGTAGAGGCCAACCCCGCTGTAGCCCTTCTTTTCGGGTGTGGAGAAGTAGGAGGTGTATCCAGGGATCGACTTGATCTCCTCTGGGAGCTGCTCTTCATGGGCTTTGGTCTCTTGGAGGCACATGATGTCGGGGTTTTCGCCGCTGATCCAGTCCAGAAAACCCTTCTTATGCGCTGCCCGGAGACCATTTACGTTCCAGGATATAACCCGCATGAGACCAACTCCTTACTTACTCAACCTAGATAACCCGGACAGGCGCCCACCTGGTCCTGTTCATTAACTGCTTAGGGACATGCCGGATACCCGGCTAGTCGAAATGCGGTGATAGCTCTTTGGCCACCCGCTCCATGGACTCCATAGTCTCTGAGTGGCCCCAGCCGCCGAACCCAAAGTATAGGATAACCTCTTCGATTCCGGCCGCCTCGCAATCTTTCAACACTTTGAGGCAATCTTCTGGGCTGCCCGTGATGATGCTGCGGTCGCCCAGGGCCTCGGTGGTCATGGTTTGCATCCGCTCGACGATGTCCACGAAATAACGGATATGGGCCGGCGCGGAGGCCCGGTCAGCCGGAAAGGCCGGCAGGATGCCGTGGAAATAGTGGAGCAGCCGTTCCTTGGTCTTCAGGGTCTCTGATTTGTCGTAGGTTACATTCACGAAATAGGAGCACATGGCTTTGCGGCCCACGTGGCCGGCGGCTTCTGATTCCTTCTTGAACTCCAGCACGGCATTCTGCAGGCTGCCGAACATCATCGCGGCGGCGAATGGGGCGAAGATGACGTCGAACCCGGCCCGGGCGGCGTGGCGCAGGGTGGGCTCGCTGAAACAGGCCACGTAGATGGGCGGATACGGCTTTTGGACCGGGCGCGGTAGCACCGTGATCTCCGGGTATTGGTAATGGACGCCCTCGTGGGAAGAGGTCTCGTGGCTCCAGGCCTTCTTGATGATTTCAAGACCTTCGAAGAAGATCTCCTGGCTCTGGGCGAAGTCCACCCCGAACGCGACGTACTCTCTGGCGTCGTAGCCCCGTCCCACCGAGAGCTGCGCCCGGCCGTTGCTCAGCAGGTCCAAGAGCGCAAACTCCTCGGCCACACGCAGGGGGTGCTGGACGGGTAACAGGACGGTTGCCGGGCCCAACTTCACGCGCTTGGTGCGCGCCGCAACGTTGGCCAAGAACACCGGCGCCGAGGGCAGGACTCCGAACAAGCCGAAGTGGTGCTCGGGGACCCAGACTGAATTCAGCCCAACCTCCTCAGCCTGGAGGCATTGCTCCATGACCTCCTCCAGTAACCGGCTGGGGTCCTTGCGGTCCGCGCCGTACGCCGGAGGGTTGTCGGTCAGTGTGAAGTAGCCGAGTTTCATCCGCGGAATATTCCTCCCAAGGCTGGTTGCCCGATTATATCCGTTGCCACGCACCAGTCAACCGGCGCCGTGCTATTATTGCGCCCTCAACTGGTAGCCTCACCTTAGGACAAGTTCCCATGACCAAAACAGGACAAGACCACCTGGACAGCCTGCGGGACGGCCGCAGCGTCTACCTGAACGGCCAATTGGTCGGCGACGTTGTTGACCACCCGGCCTACCGCAACGCCATAAGATCGACCGCAGGGCTGTACGACTTCCAGGCGGCCCCGGAGAACCAAGAGTTGATGACCTTTGAGTCGCCCACCGGAGCCCGGGTCAACCGCTGCTGGCAGATGCCCGAGTCCTACGATCAAATGGTCCAGCGCCGGCTGGCCCTGGAGGCTTGGGCGGAACAGACCAACGGGTTCTTGGGACGGTCCCCAGACCATGTGGCCTCGTCGCTCTGCGGGATGATGATGCGCCTGGACCTGTTTGAGGCTCACGGCGAGAAGCGGGCCAAAGCCTTTTCCGATTACTTCGAGTACGTCCGCGACAACGACCAGTTCGTTACCTACGTGGTGGTCAGTCCCCAGGCTGACCGGTCCAAGGGCGTGGGAGAGCAGGCCGACGAATTCCTGACCGCCGGCATCTGCGATGAGGACAGCCAGGGGATCACCGTGAAAGGAGCCAAGATGCTGGGCACGAGCTGCATCATGGCCAACGAGGTCTTGTTGGGGACCATACAACCAATGCAGCCGGGAGAAGAGCAGTATGCCTTCTCAGCAGCGATCCCATTGGGGGCCAAAGGGGTCAAGCTACTGTCTAGGAAATCCTATGAGGCTTCAGCGGTATCGGAGTTCGACAATCCACTGTCGTACCAGTTCGACGAGAACGACGCCATCGTCTATTTCGACGAGGTGAAGGTGCCCTGGGAGAGGGTGTTCGTCCACCGCGACCCGGCCATGTGCCGGGCCCAATACCACGAGACCCCGGCCCACGTGTTCCACAACTACCAGGCGCAGGTCCGCCTGATGGTGAAGCTGCGTTTCCTGGTTGGGGTGGCCCGGAAGGTCGCCGAGACCACCAACGTGCTGGCTTATCCTCAAGTGGTGGAAAGCCTAGGGGCTCTGGCGGGGCAGGCGGGGTTGATCGAAGGGATGGTCCACGGGATGGAGGCCAAGGGCACGTACGTGGGCAAGTACTACGTTCCGGACCGGCATCTGATGTATGCCTCGCAGGTGCAGGCCCAGCAGATGTATCCGGAGGTGATTCAGGCCATCAGACAGTTGACGGGCGGCGGGGTGATCATGTTGCCCTCTGCGGCCGTTGATTTCGCCAGCCCGGAGACCGCCGGTTACATCGAGAAGACCCAGCAATCACCGGTCGCAAACTCCAAAGACCGGGTCAAGCTTTTCAAACTGGCCTGGGACGCCATTGGTTCAGAGTTCGGCTCGCGGCACATTCAATATGAGATGTTCTACGCCGGCGCCCAGTTTGCCGTCCGGAACCATTCTTACCGGACCTATGACTGGGAGAAAGCCACCGGCATGGTGGACCGTTTCATGAGCACCTACGACTTGCCGGAGTAACTAACGGCCGTGCCGTTAAAGGCTCTCCACAAGCAGCCTGATCTTGGCGGCAAGGTCTGAGACGGAAAAGGGCTTGGCCAGAAACTCGGCCCCAAAATCAGGACCGCACCGGTCAGAGACCTCTTTTTGGGGCAGGCCGGAGGCCAGTAGCACCCGGATGTCTGGCCGCGTCTCCCGAAGGCTCTCCACCAACTGGATGCCTCCCATATAGGGCATCGCCACGTCGCTGAACAGGATATGGATCGGGTCGTTGGGCCGCGCTTTGGCGATATCCAGCGCTTCTACCCCGTTTACCGCGGAGAGGACGCTGTATCCTTCCCGGCGCAAGATGGTCGAGAAAAACTCCAACAGCGGCTCGTCATCTTCCACTAATAGGATAGTGGCGGTTGTATCAGGGCTGGTTCCGCCGTTATCTGCCAAAGTCAAAAGGGTTCTCCATCTATCGATATCAGCCGTTCCGGGTCGAATCGCCCGGCCGCCGTTTGATGACTTGATATATCAAGCGTATCAGCAGACTCACCGATAAAAATAGGGCAGATCTGAAATCCTCAGATGATCGGCGGGCTAATCGCAAGTGAATGACCGTTAACCGGTATTAGCCCCCTGCCGTCACCTACGAGTTTCTACAGGTATCCTTACCGTCGCACCCCTCAAATTCCGGCGTGATATGCGTGTTCGGCCAGTAAAAACGTGGTCACCGATCGGTATCCCTGAAACTGTCAAGAGATCAACCTGAATCCTCTTTTGACGCTGCCGGTACCATGGTTGGCCCAGATGGCCCCACCTGGCGACCCCTTTTAGACCGTGCCGCCGTTCCCGGTTACCTCACTCAGGATGGCCCGGTTGGAACTTAGTGATCCCGCGCCGGAATGGCACGTTTGCTGGAGTAGTTAAAGCGCAGCCGAATATGCGCGCCGAAAATTACCGATTCCCGTGGCCGTACCCCAGAACCAAGACCCGGAAGCCAGAAACCGTTATTGCAAAGGACACAGGATGGCGATTCAAGATTTTGTAACCAACAGACGCCGTAATCAGGCGAGGGAAAACTGGTGGGCCCGCGCCAGTGCCCAGGACCAGGAACCGGCGCATATAAAGGTTGTCGGCGTGGGCAACAGCGGTACCAAGCGGGTGGAACAAATGATGCGCAAAGCTGTTCCCGGTATGACTTTCACAATGGTCAACGCCAACGGCGGTGGAATGGCGACGGACTCCCCCGGAGTCGATGTCATTCGCATAGGAGCGAAAAATGCCCGCCCGTGGGGAACTGGTGTAGGCTACCATGCAGAAATCGGCGGACCGGACGATTCTCCAGACGAATCCTCCCAGCGGCTACGCCGGTCCTTTGTGGACACTGATCTGGTATTCGTGACCGCAGGTATGGGCGGAGGGACCGGCACAAGCCTTGCTCCCAACGTGGCGGGCCTGGCCAAAGAACAGGGCGCTTTTGTTGTGGGTTTGGTCACCGCCCCTTTTAGTTTTGAGGGACGACGCCGAATGGAGCTGGCCGTTGCCGGAATCGACCGACTGCGGCCACAGGTGGATAGCCTGATCCTGGTCCATACCGACCGCCTGTTGAGCTACGTTGACCATAAATCTCACATGGCTCATGCGTTTCAGAAAGTCGATGAAGTTGTAACTCAGGCCATGATCGACGTCACTGAGGCGATCAACGCGCCTCAAGAGATCAACCTAGAATTAGCCGGCGTGCGGCGTATCTTGGACCTCCCTGGCAGCGCCCTCATGGCCGTCGGCCGGGGCAGCGGGACCGCCGGTCCTGCTGAAGCCGTCCGACAAGCCATCGCCAACCCATTGTTGGACCTGTCGTTCAACGACGCTACCGGGGTGCTGGCGATGATTAAGGGAGGAGCCGCTGGAATCACCTTGGGAGGCGTGAACGCAGCCCGCCAAATACTTAAAGGCACCGTACGAAACCACTCCCACGTATTTATCGGGGTGGATGTCGATGAAAGAATGGGCGAAGAAGTCAGCATTACCCTGATCGCCACCGGTCTTCAACAACCCGAACGTGGCCCTCAAAGTAAAACACTCACCACCAACGGACGTTACTCCTAACCACGATGTTCCCCTCCATGACCTAACTTTGCCGGGTAGGGAGTGATGGAGGGGGACATCCGAATCACGGACCGCACTGACATCCCATGTCCAAGCTACGACGGAGAAGATAGTCGGGCCCAACCCTGTCCCAGCAGATTACCAAGCATCAGGCATTCGAGTAATCAGGGGAATCCGATCAAGGGAGCCAAGTCCTGGGTCGTACAGGACGACCGCCGCGGCAAAGGAGTCCCCCATCGGGAGAGCGCCGAAATGGGGGCAAACCGAACAGAAGAAATTTCACCTGTGCGGCCGCAAATGGCCGCACTGTTAACAGTCGGAGGACTGCCTTAAATGCAAAAGGCCGTATTTATCGGCGCTGACCCGCAGGTTGCAGAGATCGTTAGATTAGGCATCTGCTTGCGTTGGCCCGACGTGACCCCAATTATCGCCACCACCGGCACAGGTGGGCTGGAATTGGTCAAAGAAGAATCGCCGGACCTGGTTCTTCTAAGGCCGGATTTTCCAGATAAATCTCTATCGGAAATAATCAGGGAACTGCGGGCATTCTCAGATGTGCCCCTTGTTGTCTTGAACCACCAGATCAACGAACTGGAGCCCGTAACCGCACTGGAAGCGGGAGCCGACGAGTACATACAACTACCCTGAGATCTCTCGGAGTTGACCTTCAAGGTTTGGAGCCTGATGCGGCGCAACGGAAGCCGCAAGTCGGGCAAGGCCAAGGAATTGTTGGTCGGCGGAGACTTGAAGCTTGATCCCTCAACCCACGAAGTGACCTTGAGAGACGATAGATTGTCTCTGACGCCGGCGGAGTTCCAACTGACCTACCTGCTGGTTAAGAGCGAAGGAGCTGTGGTATCCAAGGCCGAGATAGAGAAAGAACTCTCTAAAGCGGGCCTGGGCGCCACCGGCTCAGTGAAACAACACATCATGCGGTTGCGCCGCAAGTTCAACGACAGCGCCAAAGACCCCAAGTGGTTCGCCAATGTACCAGGAGTGGGTTACCGGTTCATCGGAGGCCAAGATTCCAGCGAAGGCCTAAATTCTTACCGAGGACATAAAAACGGCCTGAGTAAGGCCGCCTAACCAGGCTGAAAAGCCCAACAACAATCAAGCCATCAATCTGCGGAGGCGCTGCACCTATTTTTCTTCATTATCATCTAGCCCCCGCGGACTCTGATATCCACCCAGCGGTGTGATGTCGTGGGAGGGTGTCTGACCGCCGCCTTGGTTCTCTTATCTCTGAAAAAGGCGGCGGGTCAGCTTTCATATCAGCAAGGCAACAATGCCGCCCATCTGGAGTTTTCTCCGGGAGGGCGGCCTTTTTTATTTGCCTGCCTTGGTGAACGCCTCCCAACTAAATTTTCGAGGCCATATGCCGGAGGAACCAGGCCAAGCGGCCCTGGGACATGCGACGGGTTTGGCGGAAGATATAACTGTGGATCGGCAATCCGGCTGACAAAGGGAGGACGACTATGAGAACTGAATCTACCAGTGCCCGTAAATCTTTATCGGACATAGGGATGATGGTTGTCGCGCCCTTATTGGTTGCGTTCGGCGCCACGGCTGTGCTTGCCCTAGCAACGCCCTCCATCTTCGCCGCGACGGTGATCGCCTTCGCCTTAGGCTTGTTGATCGCCGGCACAGCCGTAACCCGGAATACAACTGCCACCTAACGACCCGCCCCGGTGACGCCCAGGCTAGCTAAGGAGGTTCCCATGTGTGAGTCCGTTGACCTGTTCCCTGTGATGGAGTCTGAAGGCTTGGATGCGGAATTCATCGAGATGGCCGGATCGTTGGACAATGCTCCGAATGCGGTGGTTGCCGCTTCGATCACCAAAGTATTCGGCCCCTGCCCGCTTGGCCTGATGCCGGGAAACACCTGGAAGATCGGGCCGGACGGCAAACTGTCCCAGCCGATGTGCCGGCCTGGAGCCACGGCCCTGAGCGCCCTGTTCCGGATGTCGGAGGGCGACGGCATGGGCAGCTCGGCATGTTGCGAGTGTTTGTATGCCGGCCGTAAGGTGACCTTTACGGTTCGCGAGTCCGGGGAGGACATAGCGGAGAGGCCGGGTTAGAATCCCAATCCGTCATTCCAGCGAAAGCTGGAATCCAGAAGACTAGCGGCGGCCAGCCTGTATTTGACAGTCGCATCTGACTTGTCAGGGGCGCTGCCCTCACATCCGACTACGTCGAGAGTCTCGACTACGCCGAACCTAACCTTCTCCTCCTTCCGGTCTATACATCCAAGGAAAGAAGGGGGAGGGGAATTGTTCGCCGTTGCGGCGGCCGCTGAAATCCAGACAGATCTTGTTTCCCAGACATGCCCGGCGGGTTAAAAACCCGCGCCTACGGTCAACAAACACCCGAAAGGATTCGCCGCACCCTCCTCCGTCTTTCCGGAGAAAGCCGGAATCCATGTAAGCCGGGTCAGATAAGCTGCACGTGTGGGGGCGGCGTGGATTCCTGCGAAAGCAGGAATGACGATGGGCCACATCCCGCGGTTGTCGAATGGCCTATGCGGAGCGATCGCCCCAACGCTAACCCTCCCCTCTCACGAGGGAGGAAATCACTGCCCCCGTCATTCCGGTGAAAACCGGAATCCACTAGGGAGACTTCGTCTGACTTATGCCTTCTTTTTCCCTGACGTGCCTCTGCCAGAACCGCCGGAGGGCGACCAAAGCCCATAACCCTTCGATCCCAGTTATGGGGTAGACCTCCGCAAGACCGCTATAGAGCGAGGTCAGGCCTGAACCCACGGCGAAGGTCAGCACCAACCACTTGGAGCGTTCCTCGGTCCAGTAGGAAAGAAACATGATGCTCACGGCGATGGCGCCGAATACGGTCAACATCTAGGCCACCTCCGCCAAGAAATACCGGCGCCGGAAGAACAGGGCAACGTTGACCAGCCCTATGAGCACCGGCACCTCGACCAGGGGTCCCACCACGGCCGCCAGCGCTTGGCCGGAGCCGATGCCGAAAACGCCCACGGCCACCGCGATGGCCAGCTCAAAGTTGTTGCTGGCGGCGGTGAGCGCCACGGCGGTGGTCTTTGAGTAGTCGACCCCCATCCTTTTGCCCATGTAGAAAGAGATCAGGAACATGGCCACGAAGTAGATCGAAAGCGGGATGGCAATCCGCACCACGTCCAACGGGATCTCCACGATGACGGCACCCTTCAGCGAGAACATCACCAAGATCGTAAACAGCAGGGCAACCAGGGTTATGGGACTGATCTTGGGGATAAAAACCTGCTCGAACCATAGCCTGCCCATCGTCCGCAGCAGCACGTAGCGGGTCAGCATCCCGGCAAAGAACGGTATCCCCAGGTAGATGGCCACACTCTTGGCGATCTGGATGATCGTTATGTCCACCACCAGACCTTCCAGTCCGAACCAGGTGGGAAGAACGGTGATGAATATGTATGCGTAGAGCGAGTAAAACAGTATCTGGAAGATGGAATTGAGCGCCACCAGCCCGGCGGCATATTGGCTGTCGCCGTGGGCCAGTTCGTTCCAGATGATCACCATGGCGATGCACCGGGCCGTCCCGATGAGGATGACACCGGCCATGAATTCCGGGTAATCTCTCAAGAATACGATGGCCAGCAAGAACATCAGCACCGGGCCGATGGCCCAGTTCTGCACCAGCGAGAGGGCCAGGATGCGCCAATTACGGAACACCTCGCCCAGTTCTTCATACCGCACTTTGGTTAAGGGCGGGTACATCATGAGGATCAGGCCGGCGGCGATGGGGATAGAGGTGGAGCCGACCGAGAGGGAGTCCGTAAAGTCGGAGATTCCGGGCCAAAAATGGCCGCTCCCCACTCCGATGGCCATAGCCAAGAAGATCCAGACGGTTAGATAGCGGTCAAGCAGATTCAGCCGGCCAAGACTGATCCTCGACGGACCAGAGAAGCCGAGAGCTTGAGAACTACTCATTGGGAGCCTTTATCGGCGGGGTCATGAAAACTCGCGGCGGTCAGTTGGCCGGTGGGACTTCGTCGAACTGGACCAAGATGCCGTCCGGGTCGTAGACGAAGATTGTCCGAACATCGCCAGACGCGCTGGTAAAGTCTTCCATGGTGCCCGCCAACGGGACCTCTTTGGCGATCAGCTCCTCGGCGTAGGCTTTCACGTTTTCGACCTCGAAGGAGATATGGCTGATGCCCTTCTGGTCCAGCTTGATGGGCTCTCCGCCCACCTCATCTCCCGGATGTGAGGTCAACACCAGGAAGGGTTGAGGAGATGCGGGGTCGTCGAAATAAATGTTGGCTACCGTCCTGGCCTTTCGAGGGCGCTCGTACATCTCCGCCGACTCCGCGCCGGGACGCCGGGCCATCTCCTGGGTGGTGTGCATCTTCACGGTTAGCCCCAAGATATCCCGGTAAAACTCCAGGGACTTTTCCAGGTCAGCCACGCAGACTGCGATGTGTGATACGCCTCTAGCTTTCAATTCGGACTCCATATGGGGTTGAGTGGTAGGGAACGCCGCACATCCTAGCTGGCTGACGAGGCAACGTCAAAGACGGTGTATCTGCGTACGCGGTGTAGAATGCTGGCAAATACGACTATACGTGTCCTTCCCGTATGGGAAGGACGCACGAGGTGTTTCGATGACCCGATCAGGCGGTAAGCTGCCTTTGCCTCTGGATGGTATCAGAGTATTAGACGCCACCCATATAGTGGCGGGCCCCTTTTGTTCCATGATCTTGGCCGACATGGGGGCCGACGTGATCAAGATCGAGCGTCCCGGCACCGGAGACTTGTCCCGGGCCCGAGGCCCTTTCATCCGGTCTGACGACGGCCGGGAGACCAGCTCCCGGTTCCTGGGCGTGAACCGCAACAAGAAGAGCGTTTCCATAGATCTCAGAAACCCTCGTTGCAAGACGGCATTCGAAGAACTGGTCCGCAACTCCGACGTTCTGGTGGACAACTGGGGCTCCGGGGCCTTTCGCCGCTTGGGCCTCGGCTACGACCACCTGAGCGAGATCAACCCCGGCCTGGTCTACGCCAGCATCACCGGCTATGGCGATAGCGAAGAATTGAGCGGCCCCTACTCTGACCGTCCCGCCAACAACCTGGCCATTCAAGCCATGTCTGGTTGGATGGAGATCACCGGCGACCCCGACGGCCCACCCCAGAGCGTGGGCGACAACATCGGTGATTCCATACCCGGCGTCTGGACGGCCCTGGGCATCGTTCTGGCTCTGGAAACCAGGCGCAAGACCGGCAAAGGACAGTACGTGGACATGGCCATGTACGAATGCATGGTCTCCCATATCGAGAGCAACATGAACGCTTATCAAGCCACGGGCAGCAACCCCGCCCGCTCCCGTGACCGCTTGGCCACCGCCGGCATCACCTTCCGGGCCAAGGACGGCTACGTGGTGCTGGCCGGAGTGCGCACGGAAGCCCGTATGCGCGAACTGTGGAAGTTGGTGGGCCGGGAGGACCTGTTGGCAGGCGATGCCCGTTACCTGGCCGGGCCCGGCATGGACGGCCAGTTCTACTTCGAGCACATCATCCCGGCCATCGAAGGGTGGTCATCGGAGATACCCAAGTTCGAAGTGGCGGCCCGGCTGACTGAGATCGGCTTCTCCATGGGAGTCACCCAGACGGTTGCCGACCTGGCCCACTGCCCGCAGTTGGAAGCCCGCCAGATGTTCGTGGACACCGGCGATACCCTGGGCGGCACTTTCAGGGGAGTAAAAACACCAGCGCGCCTCACAGCCTGCATCGACTCACCGGCAGAGGCCGCCCCAACCCTGGGCCAGCACAATGCGGAGATACTTTGCGCCCTGGGCGGCATGACCCCGGAAGAGGTGTCAGAATTGGAGGAAGAAGGGGCGTTGTAGGCCGGCTCCGTTTGGGTAAGCTGATTTAGATTTCCGGGACCCACAATCAAAAGGTTATACCAACGGTCACAAGAAATGGGACGCGGTAACCAGCACGCCACTTCCGAGCAGGAAAACCCCCAGCGGGGTGCTCAATCTACGTCCCCATGGCATGTTCTTCTCGATGTCCATCACACCGCCCAACAGAAGCATCCACCCCATGTTTCCGGTGCCCACGCCAAACATCAGAAGCATCAATGTCCAGCAGCAACCGAGGCAGAAGATGCCGTGGTCCAAGCCTATCTGAAAGGGTTGGCGTAGCTCGTTCCCACCGCTCCAACGTGAGTTGATAAAGCTGAAGGGCGACCGGCACTTATCCAGGCATTGGTATTTCAACGGCGTGAATTGGTAGACCCCGGCCAAGAACAAAGTACCCGCCCCGATGAGCCAGTTATTGGAGTCTAGCCACTCGCTCTGCTCGGACGCCTCGTGCAGGCCTAGGTCGGCCAAATGCGCCACTGCGCCGAACACCATCCAAACCGATAGATAGCCGGTGGCGAGTAGCGCCGCAAGCGTCAAGTGGTTGGAACGGTCGCTGGTGATGGCGCGAAACAGGCGGAACAGCGGTACGGTTGTCGGCAACATCATCGCGAAGATCATCAATGTCCAGCCAGCAACGAAGAACACTAGCAGGCGGACGTCTTCGCTGGTGACGTCGGTTAGCGCCTCATGGTCTAAGTACCGCCCGTAGGGGGATTGCCCCCAAACCAGCAGACTGATCCAAGCCAGAGCGATCAAGGCCGCTAGCAGGACCAAGAACAACCTGTCGTTTCGTAAGCTCTGCCACATAAAAATGCCTGAATGAAGATGGCGGGCCATGCCGCTGGCCCGCCATCGGCTGATGCTCAGATCGTTACGACGCCTTTCTCAAGCCTAAAATTCGAAGTGGAACGGGCCTGAAACGGCATTATGGTCTTTCAGGTTGATGTCGATGTTCAGGGCAGGGACGTTCGCCTTGTAAGTCGAAGCCTTCCCAACGTAGGCCGGCGCACCCGGTACCGTGGTGAAAACAGTGTCATAAAGGGCCGATTCCTTGCCCGTCGCGCCCTTGTACGCCACCAACTCCGCTTCAGCCGCGTTGCCGATCTTGACCGATCCTGACACCACTTCTAATTCGAACTTGATGGGGACTCGCTCCACCCCCACGACTTCCCCGATCAACTTGACCAGGTCGGCCACCGGCCCGCCGAGCTTGCCGGTGTACAGGTTTAAGAGCGCTTCTTCTTGTTCCGGCGAGCTCTTGTCATCGATATACACCATGGCGCGCCAGTTCCCGGCAAGTACGTTGCCAGGGATATCCATCACTCCGGCAAACGTTAGCCCCGCTACGTCTACGCCGTCGATCGTGCCCTTGTCGAAATGCCAAGCCATTATGGACTGGCAATCACCATTATCGGGGTCTTCGCCCACCCAGCACGGGCAGAGAATGTTACAGGTACAGACTTCCAACAGTGCTCTATCAAGATTGTAGGGCATCGAAATTCTCCTCTTTTTAGTAATATTCCCGGGTCGCATATCACCGACAGCGGTTGAGAATGAGATTCAAAGGTCTTGTCAAAGTTATGTCAATAAATATCGTCGCGATCGGGCTGATGCTTTACGAATCCGAGCTTCATACGCAATCAATATCGATGTTAACTAGGTAAGGCGATACCGAGGCCGTAGGATTCAAGCGTAGCCGCCAAAAAACCTGCTTCCCTTAGGCGGTATCAACGGGCGGCGTGATCGGCCTCCGGACCAGGGGCGAGAAGAACACCGCCGGAACGAGAAGCAGCAGCCCCAGCGAAACGCTCATGGCCACGGCGGCTTGGGCGCTGAAGTAGTTGGCGACTACGCCTACGGCTAGGCCACCGACGGCTGCTACCCCGATACATTGGCCGAGCATGCCCAGGGCAGTCCCACGCATCTCCGGTTCCGCCGAAATCAGGATGATGGTGCTCTGCATGGTGCTGTAGCCGGCCGCGCCCAACCCGGCCAACACCAGCATCAGGAACGACACCGGGTACCAGGGCGACAGCGCGAAGAACAGCAGGCTGAGCAATTGCAGACTCAGGCCCAGGCAAAAGATGCGCCCGTGATAACGCACCACCGCCAGGGACGCGATCACGGAAGCCGCCGCCAGCGAGCCGATGGCCTGGGCCGAGATCAGTATCCCAGTCAGGCCGGCCCCCACGCCAAGATGGTCGCGGGCAACCACGGGGAACAACGACTCAACACTGAAGGCCATGGCGTTCATTATCAGCGTGATGATCAGCACGCTCCGGATGACGCTGTTGTTCACCGAGTACTTGAAGCCCCGGGACACCGTTCGCCAGAATGAGTCGGAAGACGCCGCCCGGGCGGGGCCCCTAGTCTTTACCGATAAGATGAGGACAAAAGCGACGACATAAGCCGTGATCAAGAAGAAATAAGGTCCTGAGAATCCGGTCAGTTCGATCAACAGGCCTGCTAGGAACGGGCCGATCAGCCTTCCCAGGGTTGAGTTGATCGACTCCAAAGACATGGCGCTGACGATGCGGTGGCTGCCGACCAGGTCGTAGATCAACGAGCGGCGGGAGGGAAAGTCCAGCACGAAGAGCGATCCCAGGAAAAAGGAGCCGATGAAAAGGTGCCACGGCTCCACGGTACCGGTCACCACCAGGACCAACAGGACGGCGGTGACTGATACGGCCACGGTGCGGGCCACCATCATGATGGCCCAACGGTTGACCCTGTCTGCAATCATGCCCGAGATCAATGCGAAGGCCAGCATGGGTGTCCATCGAAAGACAAAGAGCAGGGCGACTTGAAAGGCGGAGTCGGTGAGGTCCAACACCAGCAAGCCCATGACCACCGAGTCCATCCAGCGTCCGGTGTTGTCCAGGCCGCCGGCGGCCCACATGAGCCGGAAGTCCCTCTGTTGAAGCAGGCCTTTGACTCGCTCTGACCAGGTCCTGTTTGCCTGCGCCGTGGGTTGATTATCAGCCATCGTCTAGATGGCCTCGGTGTATCGCATCGTATAAATCGATCTAGGGACTCAAAAAACATCTGGGGCCCGGCGGATCTTCGCGGGCCCCAGAGCTGGTTGTCTCAGGATGGCAAAGGTTACTTAGAAACTGGGCTTATGCTCCCTTGGATTCCAATGCCGTCAGGATCACGTCTGGGCTCATGGGAAGGTCGCTCATCTTGACGCCGATGGCGTTGGAGACCGCTATGGCCAGCGCCGGCAGCGGAGGAATGATCGGAGCCTCGCCCACGCCCCTCACCCCAAACGGGTGCTTGGGATTGGGGACCTCGATCATCACCGTGTCGATCATCGGCACATCGAGCGATGTCGGCATGCGGTAGTCCAGGAAGCTGGAGTTCAGCATGGACCCATTCTCGTCGTAGACATAGCCTTCATTCAGGGCCCAGCCGATACCCTGGACCGTGCCGCCTTGGATCTGGCCCTCCACGTAGGCGGGGTGGATGGCGGTGCCAACATCCATGAAAGCCGTGTAGCGCAGGATGTCGACCTTGCCGGTCTCGGGGTCCACTTCCACATCGACCAGATTTCCGGCGATGATCGGTCCACTGCCTACAGAGGCATCGGAGACCGAGCAGGAGATCGGGCCACCCGTTCCCATCAGGCGCGCCGACAAGTCTTTGAAACTGATGGTGTCTTCGGTTGATGCGCAGAGGAAAGTACCCTTGTCGAAAGAAACCTCGTCTTCCTCCATCTCCCAGATGAGGGCCGCCCGGGCCTTCATCAACCGGATGATCTCTTCGGCGGCGTGGATGGCCGCGCGGCCGGTGTCGAAGGCGGTCCGGCTGCCTCCGGTGACCCCGGTCCAGCCGATGGTGTCGGTGTCCACCACCGTGGGAGACACGTCTTCGGCCCGCAGGCCCAAAATCTCGGCCGCCTGCATGGCCACGGCGGTACGGGACCCGCCGATGTCTACCGACCCGGTGACCAGGTTGATGGTGCCGTCGTTGTTCACGGTTATCGTGGCCGACGATGGCTGGCCGCCCTGCCACCGGAAACCCACCGCCACTCCCCGTCCCTGGTTGGGGCCGGTGAGGGGGGTCTTATAGTGGGGATGGTCCTTCATGGCCTGTTCCATCTCTGTGATGCCGAAATAGGGGTGGGCGACGCCGTTCGGCATCCGGTCGCCTTCCTTGACGGCGTTCTTCAGGCGAAAGTCCATCGGGTCCATGCCAAGTTTCTCGGCCAGTTCATCGATCACCGGCTCCACTGCGAATGCGCCCTGGGGCTGTCCTGGGGCGCGGTAGGCCTGAACTTTCTGATGGTTGGTGACCACGTCATACCCGTCGACCAACAGGTGTTCGATGTTGTATGGCCCGGTGGCGCATGAGGTCCCACCGCCCACGGCGGAACCGGGGAAAGCGCCGGCATCGAAGGCCATCCAAATCTGGGCGGCGGTGATCTTGCCGTCCTTGGTCGCCCCGATCTTGGTGCGCATAACGGATGCGGACGCGGGGCCGGTGCCCTCGAAGACATCTTTCCGGCTCATCACTATCTTGACCGGACGCCCGCTTTTCCTGGACAGGACCGCGGCCACCGGCTCCAGATACGTTGTGATCTTGGCGCCGAAACCGCCGCCGATCTCAGTGGGTATCACCCTGACCTGCCCCTCGGGAATGTCCAAGATGGCGGCTGCTGATGAGCGTATTGCGAACGAGCCTTGGGTGCAGGTCCAGATCGTGAGGCGTCCGTCTCCGGTCCAGGTTGCGGTCGAGGCGTGGGGCTCGATGTAACCCTGGTGGACCGTCTGGGTGGTGAACTCCCGTTCAACGATAACGTCGGCTTCTTGGAAACCCTTCTCGATGTCGCCCAGTATGTGTTGGACGTGGCTGGCGATATTGCCTTTCACGCCCGTGTCTTCGCCCTTGTCGAACCGGTCGTGGGTGAAACGTGTGCTCAGACTGTCGTGAATCACCGGAGCGTCTTCTTTCATTGCATCCGCGATGGACAGGAGCGGTTTCAGCACCTCGTAGTCGACTTCGATCAGGTCCAGGGCTTGCTCGGCGATGTGGGGGCTGGTGGCTGAAACGGCGGCCACGGCATGCCCTTTGTAGAGGGCCTTCTCGGAGGCCATGACGTGCTCCGCCATCAGACGGGCGTTTCCCTGGGTCTCGGTCAGGTCGATGATCTTATCCGCGATTATCGGGAAGTCCTTGGACGTAACCACCGCGGTAACGCCGGGCAGCGCTTCGGCCTTGCTGGTGTCGATGGACTTGATCCGGGCGTGGGCGTGGGGGCTGCGCAGCACCTTGCCGTGCAGCATGCCCGAAAGCTGGATATCGGCCCCGTACTTGGCCGCCCCAATGACTTTATCGACGCCGTCGTGGCGTATTGGGCGGGTGCCCACAACATCGTATTGGCTGGCTTCCGGCGACTGCTGGCTGTTGGTGGTCGTGGTCATTATCGGTCCCTCATATCGGAATTGCTCGGCTTGGCCGAGATTTCATAGCTAGGTGGCGTTGCGTCCCACTATATCCCTGGGAGCCTAGATGTCAATTGTTTGTAGTCGTAGTCGCCATCACCTTGGACAACAAGAACTATCCCCGCAACCGCGGAATCACCTGTTTCCCGCAGAGTTCCAGTTGGCCGGCCTGGTCAGGCCCGCCGAAGCGGACCACGATGGTCTGAACGCCAGCGTCGACAAAACTTTTCAGCCAGGCGACGGCGTCTTGAACGTTGCCGGTAAAGACGCTTTGAGTGCGGGACATGGTCTCGAAGGGCATGCTGTAGTAGCCCTCGATGAACTCCCGCATCTCCTTGTCGGCCTGGGCCTTGTCCTCATTGATGTTGAGGGTGGTGTAGAGCGCCTTGTGCAGGCGGCCGGCGTCGTCGCCCGATTCCTTGGCCAGGGCTTCGATCTGCTGCCATCCCTCAGCGAATGCCTCAGGAGAGGTAGAGTTGGGGAACCAGCCGTCGCCAATCTTCAGCATCCGGCGCTGGGGTTTCTCGGCGCTGGCGGCCATCCAAAGGGGAATGCCTCCCTTCTGCACCGGTTTCAAGCCCAGGCTGATGCCGTCCAACTGGAAGTGGCGGCCGTTGAAAGTGACCTCGGACTCGGTCCAGAGCTTCCGCATCACGGTCACGCACTCTTCGAAGATGCTGACCCGGTGCCGGAAAGACACACCGCAGGCGATGAATTCTTTCTCCACCGACGGCGTCTTGGTGGCGATGCCCACGCCCAGGATGACCCGGCCGTTGGAGACGATGTCCAGGTTGGCGACTTCGTTGGCCAGGATCACCGGGTTGCGCAGTGCCGGCAGGAACACGGCCGTGCCCAGCTTCACGGTCTTCGTGCGCCCAGCGATGGCCGCCAGAGTGCTTAGAGCCTCCAAACGAGGGCGAGCCAACACACTGTCACCGCACCAAACCGAGTCGAACCCATGCCCCTCGGCCCGTTCCGCCAGGTCGATCATCGACGCAAAGTCTGGGTTTCCGGGGGCCATGACCACCTCGCGGGTGGGAAGCAGGTAGCCGAAAGAAGTCTGTTCATTCGCCATCGTTGGGCCTCGCTTACCGGTGATGAGTAACATGATAAGGGTGTCCCGACAATGCAACGGTCGGGACACCCTTGTTTGACCTTAGATTATAGCTTGCCCGTAAATGGTGTGGGGCTGAGGTTTTTGAGAGTTAGTCCTCCCGCCGCACTCCCATCCGGTAGGCGCCGATGGAGATCAGAGCCAGCAAGACCACCAGGCCCACGCTGCCCAGGGGGATGTAGATGGCCAAGTCGCGGCCCAGGTTCGAAGATTCTTTCTCTCCGAATATTATGTCCAAGCGGGCGTTTGGCTCGTCGGAGTCTGTTCCCGGAGAAACGGGGTCGCCCTCGCGGCCCTCGCGAATCTCCTTGGATACGAGACCGCCTTGGTCCTCCACGGCGGCAACCAGCAGGTTGAAGTCATCCGAGAAGACCCGGACCGTCATGTTTGCCCGTTGGCGTCCGTCCTGGACGGAGGTGAATACCTGGTCGACCTTGCCGTTCACCTGGGAAACGACGGCTTTGACCGCAGCGACACTGCCGCTAACATCGGCCGTTTCCACGCTGAGGGAACCGAACGGCGCTTGGGCGTCGTCACGCTGGGGCGGGCTCAGGAACACGGTTATCGTGGCCAGGTCAACGCGCCGCTCTAGGAAATTCAGTTGACCCTGGACCTGTTCCAACTCTGTGCGCACCCGGGAGAGTTCACGCTCGATGATCAGGACCTCGCTGACCTTTTCCGCCCGGTCCAGAAGGGAGAGCAAGCTCGCCTCTTCGCGTTGGGCGCTTTTCAGCCGGGCTTCCAGGTCGATGAAGCGCTCGGTCACGTCTTCGCTGCCGGCGTTCTCGTTCTGCACCTTGCCCTGGGCCTTGATCTGCTCGAACACCGAGAAGAACTCGTCCTGCGGCACTCGGACGGTCATAGTTGATTGTTGAAATTCGTCGACGCCGGAGCTGGAGAGCTGCTCAACGAAACCGCCCGCGCCCTCGGCGATAGCCCGGACCCGCGAAGAAGCGGCAGCAACGTCGGGCACCTCCACGGACATGGACCCTTGGGAGATGATCTGCCGTTGGATTGTTGCTAGGGTACTAGCGCCGCCGGAGCTCGCGAATGCCGGTTCGGCCTTTGAACTCCTGGCCGCTTCGTTAGTGACGGTCACCGACATCATGCTGTCACCACTGGACCTGCTCGGAGCCCCTGCTGGAGCCGGAGAGACGGCCGGGGCTGATTCGCCGTCGAACCCTTTGCTGAACTGGCCGGAACCGTTGGTCGAGAAGGTATCGCTGCCACCACCGGCAAGCATCCAAGTCAGGAATATCGCAACCACCACGGCGGCCACCGCGGCCATGATCAGCCAAGACTTCTTGCTTATGGGGAGGTTTGGCCAGGCCCGGCCTTTCGACATTGTTGTAGTTGGTGAGTAGCTCATCAGAGACTCCTTTGGTATCTGTTATTAAGCTAGACGAAAGGGTTGTGGAAAAAGTTCCCGGAGCTACAAGACCTAGCTCGAACCGGAGCGGTTAAGATCAGCCGGCCCAAAGGTAGTAAACTAACAAATCTTTGAAATCTACTTCAAGATTTAGGAGGGCCACAATGCCTAAAGAAGAGCGAGAGTTTTTCCACCATGATTCAGTACCCTGGACACCTGTGGCCGATGGCTCGGGCGCCGTGGGCGCTGGCATGACGGAGAAGATACTGAATCTCGACCCTGAAGCAGGGGTTTCAACCAGGATGCTGAGGTGGGCGCCGGGTGCGGAAACCTTTGATGTGATCACCCATGATTTCTGGGAAGAGGTCTATGTCATAGAGGGCGAGTTCCAAGACAAAACGATCAACCAGACTTTCACCGCCGGAATGTCCGCCTGCCGGCCTCCGGGTATGCCCCACGGGCCGTACACTTCCGCCAACGGCGCCACCACATTCGAAGTGCGGTACTACCGCAAATAGCCGGGCGCTTTACTGACCGCCCGGGGTTTCCTGTGTTTCAGCAACCACCGCCGGCAGCTTAATGGTGAAAGTCGAACCTTTACCCGGTTCGCTTTCCACCAGCACTGCGCCGCCCATCATCTCGCAGAAATGGCGGGTGATGGCCAACCCCAAGCCCGTGCCTCCGAAGCGGCGGCTGGTTGAGGCCTCTGCCTGGGTGAACGCCTCGAAGAGCCGTCCTGATTGCTCCTCGGTCATGCCGATGCCGGTGTCGGCCACGGCGAACTTGATCCACTCCTGGCCCTCGGACTCGTCCCGGCTGACCTTCAGCGAGATTTTCCCTTGTTCGGTGAACTTGCTGGCGTTGCTGAGCAGGTTGAACAGGCATTGCCTGATCTTCGTCGAATCGGCGTGAATTGACCCTACAGAGTCGGGGCACTCAATCTCCAACGAGTTGGAGTTCTTCTCAACCAACGTCTGCATGGTGGTAACCACGTCTTGAATCATGGGCTCGACCAGGAAAGTCTCCAGGAATATGTCCATGGCCCCGGCCTCGATCTTGGAGATGTCCAAGACGTCGTTGATCAGTCCGAGCAGGTGTTTTCCGGCGCCGTTGATACGCTCTAGGTCTTCTTCGAATTCATCGTTTTCTAAACCTGACGCGTCCTCTTGAAGCATCTCGCTGTAGCCGATGATCGCGTTCAAAGGGGTGCGCAATTCGTGGCTCATGTTGGCCAAGAACTGACTCTTTGTCCGGTTGGCTTCTTCAGCGTCTTCGCGGGCTAGTTGTGTTTCTTCGATGAACCGGGCGTTGCCGATGGCAACGGCGGCGCAGTCGGCAAGTGACTGAAGGAGTTGAATCTCGCCCTCGGAAAATTCGTGGACCTCCCGGTACATGACGTTCAAAACCCCGTAGGCCTCTTCGAGAATGATTATAGGCACTGACAACCCAGCACGCAGGCTTAATTTCTCAAGTATGAGATCCCCTAAAGCGGTGTCTTGTTGGAACGATTCGTCCTCTAGGTAATCTCGGCTCCAAACTGGCCGCTGCTCCGCATACGCCCTCCCCGATGTTCCGACCCCGGGGCGGATGACGGTGTCCTCCATCAATGCAAAACGTTCTTGATCAGCGGAAGGCAACTCGATAGCAAAACTCGGCATTACGAGTCCGCCTCGGACTTCGTCGTATTGTCCGATGCCGCAGGTATCGCTCCTCAGCAACTCCTTGGCCTTTTCGGTAATCAAATCTAGGATACTGTCCATATCTGTGGT
>Ga0066369_10000311_pt1 | contig 21308 bp, 20 predicted proteins | sample Knorr_S7_td_Bott_FD_70972 | JGI IMG/M metagenome (GOLD analysis project Ga0066369, IMG submission 70972) | Marine microbial communities from Southern Atlantic Ocean transect - Knorr_S7_td_Bottom_ad_4513_LV_A | ecosystem: Environmental > Aquatic > Marine > Oceanic | place: Southern Atlantic... | reverse complement strand
AAAATAAGATTTAGAAATAATAATACTTGCTATACTTCCTAAGACAACAATAGATTTAAAAAATTGAATTAATAAAGAGCTCTTAAAAAAATAATTGTAACTAGCAAAAGAAAACTCTCTATTCAAATAAATTAAGAAAAATACAAAAAATAATGCAATGACGGAAAGATTGGTAACATTAGAAAAAGAATTTTTTTTTTGAAATAAGCCAATTAATAAAATGATAGTCGTAAGCAGAACTAAAGTAATTTCAGGCATCATAAATATAGCTAGTAAATTATTTTGCATTCGCAAACTCATAATTATTAATAATCAATTCTATTGGCAAACGCATAGGATCTAAAAAAATATTAGGGAAAATACCTATTAGTATGATCATTATTATCAATGGGTATAAAATAATTTTTTCACGAAAATCTATATCTAATATATCTTTCAATTTTACGTTGCTCATCTGTCCAAAAATAATCCTTTTATATAAATATAACATATAAACTGCTGACAATATGATACCTGTTGCGGAGAAGAGGGCTAATAAAGAACTGTATTTAAAAGCTCCCATAATAATTAAAAATTCTCCAACAAAGCCACTCGTTCCAGGCAGACCCACTGAAGCTAATACAAAAATCATAAAAGATACTGAGTAAAGGGGCATATTATTAACTAGCCCTCCATAAAAGCTAATATCTAGAGTATGCATACGATCATAAATTACTCCTACACTCAAAAAAAGGGCTGCTGAAACTACTCCATGACTGATCATTAGTATTATAGCTCCTTCAATTCCTTGCTGGTTAACAAGAAAAATACCGATCGTCACCATTCCCATATGTGCTACAGATGAGTAAGCAATTAGTTTTTTGATATCAGTTTGAGCTAGAGCAACTAGGGATGTGTAAATTATTGCAATAATACTCATAATCATAATCAAAGGTAAGAAAAACTCAGATGCTTCTGGAAGCATCCCAAGGGAAAAACGAATAAAACCATACCCACCCATTTTTAATAAAACGCCTGCTAAGATAACTGACCCTGCTGTTGGGGCTTCAACGTGGGCATCAGGCAACCATGTATGAAAGGGCCACATTGGAATTTTAACTGCAAAAGAGGCAAAAAAAGCTAACCATAAATAAATTTGAATATTTTTGGAGAAAAAATTTCCCTGAAGTTCACTGATACTCATAGAATTGGTTAACTGATAAATAAAGATAATTGCAACTAACATGAGAACAGAACCTAACAAGGTATATAAAAAAAATTTAAACGTGGCGTATATACGTCTTTCTCCTCCCCACACTCCAATAATTAAAAACATAGGAATAAGTACGGATTCAAAAAAAATATAAAACAATAATATATCAATTGAAGAAAACATACCTAACAGAACGGTTTCTAAAAAAAGAAATGCCATCATGTATTCTTTAATTCTCTTATTAATACTTATCCAACTAGCTAAAATACAAAAAGGGGTTAAAAAAGTAGTAAGCAAAATCATAAATAATGAAATTCCATCGACTCCAATATGATAGTTAAAATTAAAATCAGTAAACCACTGATGTTTTTCACTTAATTGATATTCAGCGATGGAATTATCGAATTGTAACCAAATCAAACAACTAAAAATAAACGTACCAATGGAAGTCAAAAGAGCAGCCCATTTAATATTGCTTAAAGAAGTTTCTTCCTCCTTAATAAAAAAAATGATTGAGGCTCCCAATATAGGTAAAAAAATTGTTACGGTTAATATGGGCCATTCAGTCATATTAGTAATAAACAAACCATGTTAAAATTATAACTAAGCCACCCAACATGACAAAGGCATAATGGTAGAGATAGCCTGACTGAAACAAGCTTAATCTCTTAGAAAAATAATTGATTAATTTTGAGATGCCGTTTGGTCCATATTCATCTATTATGTAGATATCTCCTTTTTTCCAAAAAATAGATGCAATATAAAAAAAAGGTTGAACAAAAATACTATTATATAATTCATCTACATACCATTTGTTATAGGATATTAAGTATAGTAGTTGAAAATTACGAGATAATGATTTTGTTAAACCTTTCTTGTAATAATACAACATAGCTGCTAACAAAATTCCAGCAGCAACTGTTGATTTTATTGTCAAGGTTTGAACAAAAGGTATATTATGCTGTGCCGTATTAATTAAAACTACGGCATGATTCCAAAAAACTTCCTGCTTGGGTCCAATAAAAAAATCAGCAAGAATTGAACCAGAAAAAATTGTTCCTATTGCGAGAATAGCTAGGGAAATGGTCATTACTTTTGGAGACTCATGAACTTGATTAAAAGTTTCTTCTGTTGCACGGGGCTTGCCATGAAAAGTCATCAACAAAAGTCGCCAAGAATAAAAAGCTGTCAACAAAGCCGTGAATACTCCTACCACATATGCATATTGTGCCATACCTGAGGTTGAAAAATATGCATTTTCTAAAATGCTTTCCTTCGAATAATAGCCTGAAAAGAAAGGGAAGCCAATTATAGCAAGTGAACCAATCCACATCATTGTACCTGTGAAAGGTATTTTTATAAACAACCCTCCCATTTTTCTCATGTCTTGTTCATGTTTCATTGCTTGTATTACAGAACCTGCCGATAAAAATAATAAAGCTTTGAAAAATCCATGGGTCATTAAATGAAATATAGCAGCATTGTAAGCTCCTAATCCTGCTGCGAAAAACATATAACCTAATTGACTACAAGTTGAATATGCAATAACTCTTTTTATATCATTTTGAGTTAAAGCTATACTTGCTGCAAAAATTGCAGTTGAAGCTCCAATAAAAATTATAAATAAATTTGTAAATTCCGCATACTGAAAAAGTGGACTCATACGAGCCACCATAAAGATACCAGCAGTAACCATAGTAGCAGCATGTATTAATGCGGATACTGGTGTAGGCCCTTCCATAGCATCTGGCAACCAAGTATGTAGTCCTAATTGAGCGGACTTGCCCATAGCTCCAATAAATAAAAGAAAACACAACGTATCTATTGTTGATAAACTTAATCCTAAAAAATTGAATGCGTGATTTTGGTAGTTAATCGCATCTGTAAAGATAATATCGAAATTTATTGATCCAAAAATAAAAAATACCCCAACTATTCCAAGGACAAAACCAAAATCTCCTACTCGGTTAAGAATAAATGCCTTGATTGCAGCTTTATTAGCACTATCTTTATGGTGCCAAAAACCAATTAATAAATAAGAAGATAAACCAACGCCTTCCCAACCAAAAAACATTTGAAGCAAGTTATTACTCGATACTAACATCAACATAAAGAAAGTAAAAAGGCTTAAATAACCCATAAATCTGTTAATTGACTTATCTTCATTCATATATCCTACTGAATAAAGATGAACACAAGCTGAAACTGTTGTCACTACAACCATCATAGTTGCAGTTAATGCATCAACTCTCAGACTCCAATCTGCAGAAAAAGAGCCTGATGTTATCCAGTTCAGGATATGTATAATTGTTGTATTTGCACCTTCTAAATATTGTAAAAAAATTATCCAAGAAAGAAAAGTAGATATAGTCAGTAAGAACGTAGTAACAAGTTGTGATACACGATCATGAAAATATGATCCGACAAATGCACAATATAAAAAACCCAATAATGGCAAAAAAACAATTAATTTTATCAAGTTATCCCTTTAGTTTGCGTATTTTTTCTACTTCAATTGAGCCAAGATTTCTAAAAAAGACTACCAAGATTGCCAATCCAATTGCTGCTTCCGCTGCAGCAACTGTTAAAGTAAACATTGCAAATATTTGACCCGATATATCGCCAAGAAAACTAGAAAAGGCAATAAAATTAATATTTACTGCTAGTAAAATCAATTCAACGGACATTAGAATTATAATGACATTTTTCTTGTTAAGAAAAATTCCTAAAACGCCAATTGTAAATAAAATTGCTCCAAGAAAAAGGAAATGATCTATAGTTATACTTGTCATATTCCTTCTCTTAATTTAATTTTTTTCTTTATAATAGCTTTTGAAGCGTCGGCATTATTTTGATCCGAAATGATTTGCTTCTTCGATATTTCTCTTTGCCTTAAGGTTAATGTAATGGAACCAATCATCGCAACCAATAATATTATCCCTGATATTTGAAAAAGATAAAAATACTTAGTATATAAAACAAATCCCAATAATTTGGTATTTTCAGTAATTGTTATCTCAGGCATTTGCGCATACTCAACGAGGCTCATTTCAGAAAATGTCTCAGTAAAAAATGCAATTCCAAGTTCAACAATCAAAACTATTCCAAGCAAAACTCCAAAGGGAAGATATTGTAAAAAACCCTCACGTAATTTTATATAATTAATGTCTAACATCATAACTACAAATAAAAATAAAACCGCAACAGCGCCTACATAAACAACAAGAAGTATCATTGCCAAAAACTCAGCTCCTAACAGAACAAATAGTCCTGCAGCATTAACAAAACTTAAAATTAAAAACAAAACAGAGTGGACGGAGTTTTTTGAACTGATAACCATTAGTGCAGACAATACTGCAATTGTTGAAAAAAAATAAAATGAAAGAGTATAAATAATCATATACTAACGGTAAGGCGAATCAGCTTTCAAATTTTGGGCAATTTCATGTTCCCACTTATCTCCGTTATCAAGAAGTTTAGCTTTATTGTACATTAGTTCTTCTCTTGTCTCTGTAGCAAATTCATAGTTAGGTCCTTCTACGATCGCATCAACAGGGCAGGACTCTTCGCACAAACCACAGTAAATACATTTACTCATATCGATGTCATATCTTGTTGTTCTACGACTGCCATCGGATCTTGGCTCAGCCTCAATTGTAATTGCTTGTGCAGGGCAAACTGCTTCACAGAGTTTACAAGCTATGCATCTTTCCTCTCCGTTTGGATATCTTCTTAAAGCATGCTCTCCTCTAAAACGAGGGCTAAGAGGACTCTTTTCATGAGGATAATTAATCGTCACCTTTGATTTAAACATATATTTAAATGTTAAAAGCATTCCTGAAAAAAGTTCAAAAAGAGCAAAAGATTTTATTGCCTTGACTACTGAAAACATTTTAACCAGGCACCATGTCAAAAATTGTTAAAAAACTAGCAGTTACAACTACCCAAAACAATGATAGCGGCAAAAAAATTTTCCATCCCAATCTCATTAATTGGTCATATCTATAACGAGGAAAAGTTCCTCGAACCCAAATAAATAAAAAAAGTATAAAAATAATTTTTGCAGTAAACCAAATTATCCCTGGAACAACGTTAAAAGGGAAAATATCAAAAGGTGGTAACCACCCTCCTAAAAATAAAATAACTGTCATTGCACTCATTAAAATCATGCTTGCATATTCTGCTAAAAAAAATAGAGCAAACGATGCGGAGGAATATTCAGTAAAAAATCCTGCTACTAAAGTTGCCTCATCTTCTGGCAAATCAAAAGGCAATCTATTTGTTTCCGCTAATGCAGAAATAAAAAAAACTATAAACATCGGCAATAAAGGAATTGCAAACCAAACTGTTGTTTGTGCTTCTACTATTTTTGTTAAATTTAATGAACCTACACACAAAAGAACAGTAATAATAACAAATCCTATAGAAACTTCATAAGAAACCATTTGAGCTGCAGAACGAAGGGCACCTAAAAAAGGATATTTGGAATTACTAGCCCATCCAGCCATAATTACTCCATAGATACTTAAAGATGAGACTGCAAATAAATACATAACACCAACATTTATATCTGAGACAACCCAACCTGGTGCAAATGGAATGACAGCCCAAGCAGCTAAACTTAAAACCATTGTAATTATAGGGGCAAGAATAAAAACAATTTTATTTGACCCGCTTGGTATAATATTTTCCTTTGTTAGAAGTTTTAATGCATCAGCAAAACTTTGAAGTATGCCAAAAGGTCCAACAATATTTGGACCTCTTCTTAATTGTATTAATGCTAAAACTTTTCTTTCTGCATACACAAGGAATGCCACAGAAACCAAAACAGGGACTATTACTGCCATAATTTGCGCAATAATTATTGAACCTGGAGCTATGATGTCATTCATTAAAGAAAAATCTGAGGTCATTTAAGCTACCTTATCTAATATTTCTTTTGAGCATTTAGCCATTGTAACGGAAGATCTACTAATGGAATCTGTCATATAAAAATTTTTAATATTATATTCTAATTCTCTATTTTTGATTTTAACTGGTAATCCAAATTTTGATAGCAACACTGAAGGCAATGAATTTATTTCTTTTAAAAAAATAAACTTTGTAATAATCTCTTGTCTTAACTCATTGAGATTATTAAAATTTAATTTGTTTTCAAATTGATCACTTAGTGCTCTAAATATTTTCCATTCTTCTTTTGATTCTCCTATGGGATTATAGCTTTTAGTAGTTTGCATGACGCGTCCTTCCATATTTACAAAAGTAGATGTTTTTTCTGGGAAGGCCGGGATAGGCAAAATTATATCAGCAATATTAGCTGTTGCATCCCCATGATGGCCTAAATAGACAACAAATGAATCTTGAAGTATTGAAAGATCTATTTCATCCAGACCTAATAAAAAAACAACCGGTTTGTAATTTTGAATATGTTGTTTTAATGAGTTTTTATAATCAAGATCAAAAAAATTATTATAGAAACCGATATCTAAAGCCCCTACTCGAGAAATATCTTGTTGAAGGATATTTAAGCCATTAAAATTATGGTTAGTTATTTGATATTTTTTTGCGATTTCTGCACAGACTTTTAATATATCCTTACCATCAGAGAAATTTATAGCAGAAGTGCCAATAATAATTAAAGGTTTTTTTGCCTTCTTCAACACTGTACAAAAATCAGATTGATCATTTAAAATATCATTTAAATAATCAATGTTATTGGAAAGGTGTTTATATGTATAAGTTAAATCAATTGCTTTTCCAATTAGGCCAATTTTGCAATTGTTGTGAATATAAGCTTTTCTAATTCGTGCATTTAAAACAGTTGCTTCCCACCTTGGGTTACTTCCAATGATTAGTATAGCATCTGCATCATCTATTTTCTGGATTGAGGAATTAAAAATATAGCTATCTCTTTGGTTTTCAATAAATTGAGCATTATCATATCTGCAGTCATAAGAAGATGATCCAATAGAGTTTAAAAATGATTTTGCTGAATAAAGAGTTTCAATATCTGTAAGCTTACCACTTAGTGCTAAAGTCTTGTTTTTATTTCTATTATTAATTTCAGTTACAATAATAGATAAGGCAGTATTCCAATCTACTATTTGAAATTTTGAATTTTTTCTCATGAAAGGTTTGTCTAGTCTTTGTTTTGTAAGGCCATCAATCGCAAAGCGTGATTTATCATTTATCCATTCTTCATTAATTTCTTCATTGAGTCTTGGTAAAACTCGCAATACAGTTTTACCAAGGGAGTCAATTCTAATACTCGAACCCATTGCGTCAAATACATCTATTGTTTCTGTTTTTTTTAGTTCCCAAGGTCTCGCCTTAAATTCGTAAGGCTTACTTGTTAAAGCGCCAACAGGGCATAAATCTATAACATTCCCTGATAATTCTGATTTTATTGTTTTCTCAAGATATGTTGTAATTTCTGCATTTTCCCCTCTTCCTAACATACCCAAGTCATCAACTCCAGCCACCTCAGTCGAAAATCTCACACACCGAGTACAATGAATGCATCTTGTCATAATAGTACCTACCAAAGGGCCCATATGTTTATTATTTACCGCTCTTTTATTCTCTTCATATCTTGATTTATCGAAACCGTAATGAAGAGCTTGATCTTGTAAGTCACATTCTCCACCTTGATCACAGATTGGACAATCTAAAGGATGATTTATAAGTAAAAATTCCATTACTCCTCTTCTTGCACTTTTTACTAAATCAGTATTTGTTTTAATAACCATCCCTTCTCCAGCTGGCATTGCACAAGAAGCAATTGGTTTTGGAGATTTCTCCATTTCAACAAGACACATTCTACAGTTTCCTGCGATTGACAGTTTATCATGATAACAAAATCTTGGTATTTCCACATTGGCAAGTTCACAAGCCTGCATTACTGTCATGCCATTTTCAAATTCAATTTCTCTATTATCAATCGTAATTTTTGGCATTACGCAACAGCCTTTCTTTGTTGATTTTCTTCAATACGCTTCTCAATTTCTGGCCTAAAGTGCCTCATTAAACCTTGTATTGGCCAAGCAGCGGCATCACCTAAGGCACATATTGTATGTCCCTCTACTTGTTTGGTGACATCTAATAATTTATCAATATCTTCATGTTGAACATTTCCATCTATCATTTTTTTCATAATTCTAAACATCCAACCGGTACCTTCTCGACATGGAGTACACTGACCACAACTCTCATGTTTATAAAAATATGACAGTCTTGTAATCGCCTCAACAATATCAGTGGTTTTATTCATTACAATAACTGCTGCTGTCCCTAGACCGCTTTGAACGCCTTGCAGACTATCGAAATCCATTTTAATGTTATCACATATAGATTTTGGTATCAGTGACACACTAGCACCTCCTGGTATAACTGCTAGCAGATTATCCCAACCTCCAATTACGCCACCAGCATGTTTTTCAATTAATTCCTTTAGGGGGATACCCATTTCTTCTTCCACATTACATGGATTATTAACATGACCAGAAATACTGAAAATTTTAGTACCAGTATTTTTGGGATTTCCTATACCTGCAAACCATTGTGCTCCGCGTCTTAAAATTGTGGGTACTACAGCAACAGTCTCAACATTAGTTACAGTAGTAGGACATCCATACAAACCAGCGCCAGCTGGAAAAGGTGGTTTTAGTCTCGGTTGCCCTTTTTTTCCTTCTAAGCTTTCAAGAAGAGCTGTTTCTTCACCGCAAATGTAAGCTCCTGCCCCTCTATGTAAAAAAATGTCAAAATCCCACTTAGAACCACATGCATTTTTTCCAATCAAGCTTGCGACATATGCTTCATCAATCGCTTTTTGTAAATTGGATGACTCATTATAATATTCTCCCCTTATATAAATATAACAAGCATGTGCCTGCATAGCAAAACCGGCCACTAAGCATCCTTCTAGAAGAAGATGTGGATCATTTCTTAAAATTTCTCTATCTTTACAAGTTCCTGGTTCTGATTCGTCTGCATTTATTACAAGATAATGAGGTTTACCAGAATTTTTTGGCATGAATGACCATTTTAATCCAGCAGGAAAGCCTGCTCCACCACGACCTCTTAAATCGCTTTTTTTAATTTCTTCGATAATGTAATCACTTCCTTTGGCAATTAAATCTTTAGTGTTAGACCATATTCCACGTTTTCGAGATCCTTCAATGCCCCAATCATCATACCCATATATATTTTTAAAAATCTTATCTTTTTCTTTCAACATATTAGTTATTTCTTTTTGGATCTGAAGTTTGTCTTCCTATTTGTGAACCTGGTTTAATACTTTTGTTAGTTTTTAAATTATTTAACAAATCTCTAAAATTATTTTCAGTTAAATCCTCATAATAATCATCATTAATTTGAACCATGGGTGCATTACAACAAGCTCCTAAACATTCTACTTCAACAACAGTAAACTGATTATCATTAGAAGTAACTCCAATTTTACAACCAGTTACTTCTTTAGCCACCTCTGATAACTTATCACTGCCTCGCAACCAACAAGGAGTAGTTCTGCATATTTGAACATAATTTTTACCAACTGGGTTTAAATTAAACATAGAATAAAAAGTGACTACTTCTAAAACTCTTATAAAAGACATACTTAAAGTTTCTGCGATTTTTTCTATAGCGCTTTTATTTAACCAGCCTTTGTTTTGTCTTTGAGCCAAATCCAGAAGAGGTATTACTGCACTTTGCTGTCTTCCTGGAGGATATTTCTCAATAATAATTTGTATTTTGGCAAAATTTTTTTCTGACCATTGAAAAAAATCATTGTTATCTTTGATTACTGTATTAATCAATCCTGGGTGTTTCATCGATCAACTTCTCCAAATACTATATCCAAACTTCCTAAAATAGCAGCAATATCAGCCATTAAATGACCTTTGGACAAATGATTTAGTGTTTGCAAATGCGCAAAACCAGGGGCTCTAATTTTACATCTGTAAGGTTTGCTTGAACCGTCTGATACTAGAAAAACGCCAAATTCTCCTTTAGGTGCTTCTACAGCACAATATGTCTCCCCTGAAGGAACTCGGTATCCTTCAGTAAATAATTTAAAGTGATGGATTAATGATTCCATTGATTTTTTCATTGTATTTCTTTTTGGTGGTGTAATCTTGTTATCATTAATAGCAATATCGCCAGGCTTAATTAGATTTAAGCATTGCTTAATAATTTCAATGCTTTGTCTCATTTCTTCAATTCTAATTAAATATCTATCAAAACAATCGCCATTTTTACCAATAGGTACATCAAAATCTACTTTGTCATAGGCATCATAAGGTTGGGAGCGCCTTAGATCCCAAGCTACTCCCGCACTTCTTAATACTGGTCCTGTACACCCCCATTCAATAGCTTCTTGCTTGGTGATCACGCCTATATTAACAGAACGTTGACGAAGTATTCTATTATTCGTTAACAATTCTTCCAAGTCATCTAAAAATTTAGGCAGGTTGTTTACGTGATCAAAAAGCTTCTGTTCCATACCGTCGGGCATATCTTGATGTACGCCTCCTGGTCTGAAATAAGCAGCGTGAAAACGCGCTCCCGAAACAGCCTCGTGAAATTCTAGCAATTTCTCTCTTTCTTCAAAACACCAAAGAAAAGGTGTGACTGCACCGATATCGGCAGCATAGGCAGGAACATTTAATAAATGATTAAGAATACGAGTTATTTCAGAAAAAATAACGCGAATATACTGTGCACGGATTGGGACCTTAATATTTAACAACTGTTCAGTAGCTAATGCGAAAGCATGCTCTTGACACATGGGAGACACATAATCAAGACGATCAAAGTATGGTACTGCTTGCAAATATGTTTTATATTCAATAAGTTTTTCAGTTCCACGATGAAGTAAACCGATATGTGGCTCTACTCTCTCAACCACTTCCCCGTCTAATTCCACAACCAATCTTAAAACACCATGTGCTGCCGGATGTTGAGGGCCAAAATTAAGAGTAGTTGAGTTAATTTCTACTTCTTTCATGAGTTATTTTCTTCTGAGGATTTTTCATCTCCTATTAATTTATTATCAAACCCTTCCCAAGGGCTCATATAATCAAAATTTCTATATTCTTGTGCTAGCTTGACAGGTTCGTACACAACTTTTTTTTCAAGGTCATCATAATGAACTTCTGTATGTCCTGTTAAAGGAAAATCTTTTCTTAGCGGATGTCCTTCAAAATTATAATCTGTCATTATTCTTCGTAAATCTGGGTGATTAGAAAATTGAATACCAAATAAATCATAACATTCTCTTTCATACCAATTTGCTGCTTTATGAATAATTGTAATTGATTCCAATACTGTACTTTCATCAATAGATGTTTTAACTAAAATGCGTTGATTTAAAGTTAAACTTATTAATAAGTAAATAATATCAAATCGCTTCTCTCTTGAAGGATAGTCAATTGCTGTCACATCAATTAATTGGTCAAATAGTAGTTTTGTATCTTCCTTTAATTCTTTAATGACTTTGAATATTTTTACCGGTTCAGTTTTGATCTCTAAATACTTATCATTATTAATTATTTCAACTCCAAGAAATCTATCAACTATAATTTTTTTTGTATCACCAATGCTTTGCATCTTATCTGTTAAATACATTTTTTCTTTTTATTTTCTTTTGAAGTTGCAAAATACCGTAAACCAAAGCTTTTGCTGTGGGTGGGAACCCGTTCGAGCCCAAGTTATTAATTTATCAAAGTTTGCTAAAAGAAAACCTTTAGAATTTAATTCATCTCCAAAATCATTTTCATCAATCGTGGAATCTACTCCCATTCTAGTGCGCCTTTTTTCCATTCATATATAAAGCCAACAGTAAGTATTAATAAGAAAATCATCATAGACCAAAATCCAAAAATCCCAATACTACCGAGAGAAATTGCCCAAGGAAATAGGAAGGCGACTTCTAGATCAAAAATAATAAATAAGATTGCTACTAAATAAAATCTTACATCAAACCTTCCTCTTGCGTCATCAAAAGCTTCAAATCCGCATTCGTATGCTGATAGTTTTTCACTATCTGGTTTTGAACTACCTAGAATAAAAGGTATTGCAGTCATACTGATGGCTATGACAAAACTTATAAAAATAAAGATGAGTATAGGTAAGTATTCTAATAAGAAAGATGTCACAATTTCCTTTATAAATTAAGGTTAACTAATACATTTATTAAATTATTCAAGGATAACAAAATATCTCTAAATATATAGCATATAAAATTTTAAGTTTTGAAAAAGATGGCGCGAGAGACGGGATTCGAACCCGCGACCTCCGCCGTGACAGGGCGGCGTTCTAACCAGCTGAACTACTCCCGCGTTAGGACAAATGGCTCAATATCACATTTTTTTTAAGATTATACAATAATCTGTAATATTTATGCACTCATCACAACCTACCAAAAACAAGAGGTAACCTCTGAATGTTTTTTTATATTTATGAAGAATTTTTTTCATTTTTATTATTTGTTATCAAGCGAGCACTTTTACTAAAAGTTAGATATGACCAAACCCAATTTACAAAAACCATAAAACGGTTGCGAAAACCTATCAAAAAATAAATGTGAATCAATGACCAAAATATCCACCCAATCCTGCCTTTAAGAGTGAGCCAACCAAAATCAACAATTGCTTTTGACCTCCCAATGGTAGCAAGATAACCCCTGTTTTTATAGTAAAATTTATTTTGAGTTTTATCGTTAAGCACATACTTTTTAATAACTCCAGCAACAAACCTGCCTTCTTGTTTAGCTACAGGAGCCAGTCCAGGTAAGGGGTTGCCATTTTTATCTTTAACATGAGAGGCATCACCAACAACAAAAATTTTAGGGTATTTGGGAATTGACAAGTCATCATTGACAAATACCCTACCAATCTTATCTGTTTCAATATTTATCAAATTTCTAAGAAGTGAAACTTTAACTCCCGCGCACCATATAATTGTTCCTGCCTCAATATTTTCATTATTGGTTGAAACCAAAAATTCTGTAATATTTTGAACAACAGTATTACATTTAACTTCTACCCCCATTTTTTCAAGACTATCTTTTGCATAAATAGATAATCTAAGTGAAGCTGTGGGTAATATACTAGGACCTGCTTCTAATAAAATAATTTGTGTAGCCATTGTGTCAATGGTAGCAAATTCTTTTGTTAATACATTTTTAGACAATTCTGCTATAGCGCCGGCCATTTCCACTCCTGTCGGACCTCCACCTATAACAACAAATTTCAAAAGTTTGTTTATTGTTTTATCATCATTTATTCTTTCGGCTTTTTCAAAAGCTTGTAAAATCTTGCTTCGTAGTAAAGTAGCATTTTCAATATTTTTTAAACCAAGTGAGAATTTTTTCCACTGATCTTGACCAAAATAACTTAGTTCTGAACCCGTAGCTAAAATAAGATAATCATATGAGTATGTGTTATTTCTAGTTCTAATTCGATTAAATTGAGGTTTAATTTCAACCAACTCATCAAGAATAACTTTAAGATTTTGTTGTGAACGAAAAATGTTTCTGATTGGCAGAGCTATATCGGCAGGAGAAAGTCCCGCTGTGGCTACCTGGTATAACAACGGTTGGAATAAATGATAATTATTTTTGTCAATAATTGTTATATTAAATGAAGATGTAACTAACACTTTAGCTGCTTGCAAACCTGCAAAACCTGCCCCTACAATAATAATCTTATTCAAAACTAATCTCGCCTGGTAAAAAAAACGGAGGTATGTTTTTCATAAACATATCTTAACATGGTTGTTATAAAAGTAGAGTAAATAGACCTCATAGCTAAGAACGAAATTCCCTAATTAACAAAAATTATCTAAGAGTATTACACAAAGTAATACAATCGTACAAATTAACAAAAGAGTAAAAAATAAATGGCGGAAAATGGTGGGTGTTGAGAGACTCGAACTCCCGACCCTCTCGGTGTAAACGAGATGCTCTACCAACTGAGCTAAACACCCAAAAAGAAACCGGCTGTTAATGTTATTTAACAGCCGGTGCAACAAAAAATTCTTTGTAATTTAAATGTTCACAGCATCTTTTAAAGCTTTACCTACAGTAAACTTTGGTCTTTTGGACGCAGGAATTTGGATAGATTCACCTGTTCTAGGATTTCTACCTACAGTGGCTTTTCTGTGGCTAATACTGAAATTACCAAAACCAACAATACTAACTTTTTCATCTCTTTTAAGAGAGTTTGTAACTGCATCTAAAAGGCTTTCAATTGCCCTTGTTGAATCAGATTTGGATAAACCAGCAGAAGAAGCGACAGAAGCTATTAAATCATTTTTGTTCACTTTAGACTCCTTTTATTATGTAGATTCATTGATATTATTTAGTATAGTTGTTAGTCAACGATAATATTACAAATTTCCCCAGAATATAAGGAAATAATTAAAATAATGGCTAAATATAAAGGTTTAATGAGTAATTGATTCTTCAATATTTGTGGAAGAAATAACTGATTTTTGAGATTTAATTATCTCTGATTCGCTTAAATTTAGGGCAACAATTGGTTTTGCAAGTGTATATTCTAAAATTGACTTGGCTTCACTAATCGGAATTATTGTTAAATTTTTCAATACATCCTTATCTATCTCAGATAAATCTTTTTTGTTATCTTCAGGTATTAAAACGGTTTTGATACCAGCACGTAACGCTGCATAAAGTTTTTCTTTTAAACCACCGATTGGAAGTACTCTTCCCCTAAGAGTAATTTCACCTGTTAAAGCCACATTTCTTTTAACTTTATTACCTGTCAAAGATGAAACAAGAGAATTAAAAATTGCTATGCCTGCACTAGGTCCATCTTTTGGGGTTGCTCCTTCTGGAACATGTACATGAATATCGTATTTGTCAAAATCGATAGGATTAATTCCAAGATTTAGTGACTGCGATCTAACATAAGAGGAAGCAGCTTGGATAGATTCTTTCATTACATCACCAAGCTTTCCGGTAATAGTTAATTTACCCTTACCAATTGATAAAAGTACTTCAATGGACAAAATTTCCCCTCCAACTTCTGTCCAAGCGAGACCGTTGGTGATTCCTACTAGATTTTTCTTTTCTATTTCGCTATTTTTAAACTTTTCAACCCCTAAATATTTTTCAATTTTTTTCTTATCTAAACTAATTTTAGTCAAGGATGAAGTTTCAAGAATTTTAACAGCCTTTCTACAAACTTTAGCAATTTCTTTTTCAAGATTCCTAACTCCTGCTTCTCTAGTATAATAACGAATAATTTGATTTAAAGTTGAAGCACTAAAAACAATTTCCTTATTCTTTAATCCATGATTCTTTATTTGTTTAGGAGCTAAGTATTTCTTAGCAATTTGATATTTTTCTTTTTCAGTATAGCCAGGTATTCTTATTATCTCCATTCTATCTAATAGTGCTGCCGGAATGTTTAGAGTATTTCCAGTACACACGAACATCACATTAGATAAATCATAATCTAATTCTAAATAATGATCATTAAACTTACTATTTTGTTCAGGATCCAAAACCTCTAAAAGAGCTGAAGAAGGGTCACCTCTCCAATCAGAACCTAATTTATCAATTTCATCCAAAAGAATAAGAGGATTAGATGTTTTTGACTTTTTCATTACCTGTATGAACCTACCAGGCATAGAACCAATATATGTTTTGCGATGTCCCCTAATCTCTGCTTCATCTCTTATGCCCCCAAGAGACATTCTAACAAAGCTTCTGCCAGTGGCAGATGCAATTGACTTGCCTAAGGACGTTTTTCCTACGCCCGGAGGTCCGACTAAACATAAAATGGGACCTCTAATTCTTTCTATTCTTTTCTGAACAGCAAGATATTCTAGGATTCTATCTTTCACTTTATCTAATCCGTAGTGATCAGCTTCTAAAATATTTCTAGCTTTATTTATATTTTTAGAAACGGTTGATGGGTTATTCCAAGGAATGCTTAAAACCCAATCAAGGTAATTTCTTATAACTGTTGCTTCTGCTGACATTGGACTCATATTTTTTAATTTTTTTAACTCAGATTTACATTTGTCTAAAGCTTCTGGTGAGAGTTTAACTTCTTTTAACTTTGACTCAACTTCAGTAATGTCATCAATATCTTCAATATCTCCAAGTTCTTTCTGGATGGCTTTCATTTGCTCATTTAGATAATACTCTTTTTGAGTTTTTTCCATTTGACGTTTAACTCTTCCTTTGATTTTTTTTTCAACTTGAAGTGCGTCAATTTCAGAAACGAGATATCCATAAATCTTATCTAAACGCGATTCAAGTGATTTGGTTTCAAGAAGTTTTTGTTTTTGAGGTAGATTAATATTAAGGTTTGCTATTACAACGTCAGCAAGTTTATTAAAGTCATTGTAAGTTTTGATATTATTTACAAGGTCAATAGAAACTTTTTTATTTATTTTTTGATATGATTCAAATTGATCTTTAATTATTTTTGCAAGAGCCATTATATTTGCTGTGTTTTTTTCTTTAACACTTAAAATAGAATATGATGCTCTTAAAAAATCTCCTGAATCTTCTATTGATAAAATTCTAACTCTTTCAAATCCTTCAACCAAAACCTTAATTGTTCCGTCAGGTAGCTTTAACAACTGAAGTACTTTTGCTAATGTCCCGCATTTATACAAATTTTCTGGTTTAGGACTATCAACTTCTGAATTCTTTTGTGTTATTAGCAATATCTTTTTATCCTTTGTCATAACATTGTTAAGAGCTTTTACAGATGGTTGTCTACCTACAAATAGTGGAGCTACCATATGAGGAAAAACAACTATGTCACGAAGTGGAAGAACTGGTATTTGTTGCTTAATCATAATTATTAAAATGATTATAATAATTCATAAATCAAGACTTATTTACTGCTATTTTTCGATTATTATCCTTATGGGTAAATAACAACATTGGTTTTGTTTTTTTAATTAGAACATCTCTATTAATAATAATCTTTTTTAGCTCTGTTTGATCAGGTGTTTCATACATTAAATCTACTAATAAATCTTCCATTATAGATCTAAGGCCTCTAGCCCCAGTTTTTCTTAAGACTGCCAATTTAGCAATTTCATCTAGGGCTTCATTTTTAATTTCCAATGCAATATTATCCATTTTAAATAAGACTTCAAACTGCTTGATAATAGCATTTTTTGGTTCTTTCATAATTCGTACAAGCATTTTTTCATCTAATTCATGCAAAGTAGTACATACTGGTAAACGTCCAATAAACTCAGGTATCATTCCAAATTTCAATAAATCTTCATTTTGTAAGTTAATAAGAGATTCTCCAATTTTTTTATCACTATAATTTGATAGGGTAGCATTGAAACCAATTGAAGAGCCTTTCAGGCGACTATTAATAATATGTTCTAAACCAGAAAAAGCACCTCCACAAATAAATAATATATTAGATGTATCGATATGTAAAAATTCTTGTTGAGGATGTTTTCTTCCTCCCTGAGGTGGAACACTTGCTACAGTTCCTTCCATAATTTTAAGCAATGCTTGCTGTACACCTTCTCCAGAAACGTCCCTAGTAATAGATGGATTGTCACTCTTTCTACCAATTTTATCTATCTCATCTATGTAAACAATACCTTTTTGCGCTCTTTCAACATTATAATCAGAAGCTTGCAATAATTTTAATATAATATTTTCAACATCTTCACCCACATAACCAGCTTCTGTTAAACTAGTTGCGTCTGCCATTGTAAATGGAACATCTAAAATCCTAGCTAAAGTTTGTGCCAACAAAGTTTTTCCAGTACCGGTTGACCCAATTAAAAGAATATTAGATTTTGAAATTTCCACATCTGAGAAAGTATTATTGGATAACCTCTTATAATGATTATATACTGCCACAGATAAAGTTTTTTTTGCTTTTTCTTGTCCGATTACATAATCATTTAAAATAGAATTAATTTCTTTTGGTTTTGGTATGTTTTGTTTAGCTTTTATTTTATTATTTTTACTATCTTCCTTGATAATGTCCATACAAAGCTCAACACATTCATCACAAACAAATACTGTTGGGCCTGCTATTAATTTTTTTACTTCTTTCTGACTTTTCCCACAAAAAGAACAAAAAAGTGAATCTTTGTCATTTTTTTTATTCATTATTTTCTGTCCTCTACAATTTTGTCAATTAATCCAAATTCTATTGCCTCTGCTGGAGAAAAATATTTATCTCTTTCCATTATGAGCTCAACGTTTGTAATATCTTTGCCTGTATGCTTTGCATAGATTTCATTTAACCTTTTCTTAATCTTAATTATTTCTTTTGTTTGTATTTCTATATCAGTGACTTGGCCTTCATAACCACCACTTGGTTGATGAACCATAATGCGTGAATTAGGTAAAGAAAAGCGTATTTCTTTCTCACCAGCTGTTAACAACAATGAAGCAGCTGAAGCAGCTTGACCGATACATATTGTCATAATTTTAGAGGAAATATATTGCATAGTATCATATATTGCCAAACCGGACCAAATTATACCACCTGGAGAATTTATATAAAATGAAATTTCTTTTTTTGGATTCTCAGATTCTAGAAATAATAGTTGCGCACAAACTAAACTTGCTACATTGTCGTCAATTGGTCCTGTTAGAAAAATTATTCTTTCCTTCAGAAGTCTGGAATAAATGTCATAAGCTCTCTCGCCTCTTGAAGATTGCTCAACCACCATTGGTATTAAATTATTGGTTAAATTTTCTAGAGGGTCCTTCATCCTGTTTCCTTATTATTAATAAATGTTTCTTCTTGCAATTTCTTAAACTTCTTAACATCAATAGTTACATTTTTTAACTTAACTTTTGATAAAATATGATCAACTATTTTTTGCTCGAATATTGGGCCGCGAATAGTCTCAACACTTGGTGGGTTTTTTTTAAAATAATCTAAAATTTGCTTTTCTTGACCAGGATATTGAGTAGCATAATTTAACATCCCATCTGTTAATTCTTTTTCCGTTACTAAAATTTTTTCTTCATTTGCTATATGTTGCATTAAAATCGCTAGCTTCACTCTTCTTAGAGCAATTTTCTCATATCTTCTTTTCAATGCAGCATCGGATACATTTTTATCATCTTCATCAAGCTTACCTTCTTTCTTAGCGTGCTCTAACCTATGCCAAATAGAATTAATTTCCTCATTTAGCATACCTGCGGGCACATCAAATTTATTTTTAACATCTAAGATATCCATTAATTCTTTTCTCTCAATTTGCTTGAGTTGATCTTCATATTGTTTTATTAAATTGTTTTTAAGATTGTCATTTAGTTCTTTTTCATCCTTTAAGTTATTCTTTTCTAGAAATTCTTTAGTGATCATAAACTCATGACTATATTCTAAGGATAAAATTTCAATAAGAAACTCAACTTCTTTTTTGTTTTTTTCTTTTAATATCTCTCTTAAATCAAACTTTAAATTAACCTTGTCTCCAACCTTAACATTCATACTAATAAGTTTCGTGCTAATATTTGGGAGTACTTGGTAATCTGAATCTGTAATTATGGGTAAATTTTTTTGAGATTTTAAAAAATCTGGTACTGACATATCTTCCGTCGAAATATTTACTATGATTTTGTCAGACAATTTAGCAGGCCTTGAATCACTAACTTTATGATAATGTTTTTGTGACGAAATAAAATTTTTATAATTTTCTTTCAATGTTTTTTGATCTAATTCAATAGATCTTTTTTTTAATTCTAATTCACTGAAAGGAAATATTTTAATTGAAGGATCTAAATCTATTTTTATTGAAATTTCTATAGGTTCATTTTTTTCATATTTCTTAATTTCAACCTTTGGCTGTCTGAATGGTTTCAGTTTTTTTTCTTCTAATAATTTTTTAGTTTTATCCTCAACTAATTTTTCAATTACCTCAGATAAGACATTATTTTCATATTTCTTTTTTACAATATTGAGAGGGGCTTTGCCTTTACGAAAACCAGGAAGAGATACAGTAGGGATGATTTCTGCAATTTTAGCATTAATTGAATTGTCAACTTCTTTATACGGAACTTGAACTTCAAATTCTTTAAACAATATTTTTGAATCAATTTCTTTTATATTCATATGTTCCTCATGGTAGGCCGGAAAGGACTTGAACCTTCACACCTCGCGGCACGAGATCCTAAATATCGAGTAAGCATATGTATCTGCGACATCCGAAGTTTTTAGTGTAAACTATCAAACATAAATTCGCTGATACTAATTTTTTGAAAAATGTAAAAGGAAAAAAAACCTTTAATTTATAAGGCTTGGTAGGGCGCAAGAGACTTGAACTCTCATGTCCGAAGACACTGGTACCTAAAACCAGCGCGTATACCAATTCCGCCAACGCCCCACAAATTTGCAACAAGTGCAACATCCGCAACGCATCTGCAACATTTTTCATAAAGAAACCCTTCATGTGTTTCAGAGTAGAGCAAGATGTTGCGTGTCTTCTAATGTAAGTCTGTTCATCTTGCAAACTCCTATTCTGCAACATGTTCTGCAACATTGTTGCGGATTGCACTATGCAACATGATCTAATGCCCTCTAGGCATATAACCCGTTGCTCTATTCTGATAGGAAATATAAGAAGGATTTCTTATGTTTTTTTGACTAAATGCCTACTATGTATGTGTTTCGTAGACATCCTAAATCTCGCGTGTCTACCAATTCCACCACCGGCCCATTAATTTTTTTCTTTTATGTTGAACTTAATTAATAAACAACAATGAATATAGATTTTTTGATTATTGGGGCGAACGAGGGGTTTCGAACCCCCGACATCGGGCACCACAAGCCCGCGCTCTAACCAACTGAGCTACGTTCGCCATTTTGCATAAAAACTAAACCGTTAAAAAAGTTATGTTTTATAAGCATTTCTACTTCTAACAATTCACTTATCTCATAGTCATTATAACACATAGTCTAACCAAATCCGATACAAAATGAATCCATAGTGAATCCAAAAAAGAGTATCGTTTTAAAACATTAATTTAGATTCAATTTAATGGTGTTCTATCGGGTCTAAAAAAGTTTTTGAATCGATTTTGTCGTCAAGGAATCCTAAACCCCGATATTGATTCGATATGAGAGTTTTTTATTAC
>Ga0066369_10000306_pt1 | contig 21462 bp, 15 predicted proteins | sample Knorr_S7_td_Bott_FD_70972 | JGI IMG/M metagenome (GOLD analysis project Ga0066369, IMG submission 70972) | Marine microbial communities from Southern Atlantic Ocean transect - Knorr_S7_td_Bottom_ad_4513_LV_A | ecosystem: Environmental > Aquatic > Marine > Oceanic | place: Southern Atlantic... | reverse complement strand
TTTAGGGAAATGACAAGTTTTTTTCTTTTTATTGCGAGATTGGAAATTAGTTTTAATTCAGAATTTAAAAATGGGTAGCATTGTAAATCCTAACAATTACCCGGCTAAAGAAAATGTATTTACAATTCTTGTAGTTGCTCTCACTTGGGCAATGTTCGGAATGTACATTCCGGAATCATCCTTGTTTCTGCTGATAGGGGTGTTTGTGCTGGTTCTCATTGGCGTCTCCCTTTTTTACAGAAATCCTTTGGATGTCATCATTCTGACTGCTGTAGATGGAGAATTTATAGTCTGCCCCTGGCATAATTTTCAGTATAATGTAAAAGATGGCAAAGGACCGGAAGGATTTAATGATTTCATTCCGTACTATCAAATATTGGTGGAAGATGAGTTTGTCTGGGTAACATTGGCGTAGTAAAAGTATCCAGTGTCATCAATTCTCAAATCAAGTGTTTATTGCGATAACCTGTAGGAATTATTTCCGGCAGTCCCCCATTCAATTAAGAACCTTTCCATCAGGTTTGGTTTTTAATAAAGATAAATGATTTTCAAACAAGGTTTTTCAGTACCAATACAAAGTCGTAAATTTTTCTATGGAAATTTTTGAGCTGAAAGAAAGATTTAGTTCTGTAGAATCAAAATACCTTGAACTTAGGAGGTACCTTTGATCTGGCTTCAAAAGAAATTGAGTTGGAGAAACTTCAGTCTAAAGCATTAGTTCCTGATTTCTGGAATGACAACTCCAGAGCATCTTCTATTCTAAAAAAAACCGCAAGTCTTGAGAAAGAGATTAATCTCTGGAAAAATCTTGAACAGAGACATGGAGATGTGGAAGTTTTGTTAGAATTTGCTGAAGCGGGGGAATCAACCGTGGAGGAAGTAGATCAAGAGCTGTCTGCCTATGAAAAGATAGTGGAAGATCTTGAACTTCAACTCATGCTTGGTGATGAACAGGATATGCAGGATGCAATCGTGACAATCCATCCTGGCGCCGGCGGAACTGAAAGCCAGGATTGGGCAGAAATGCTTTATAGAATGTACACCAGGTGGTTTGAGAAGAAAAAATTTAAATCAGCATTACTCGATTTTCAACCAGGAGATGAAGCTGGAATAAAAGACGTCACCCTGGAAGTGAAAGGTGAATTTGCTTATGGATTGTTAAAAGCGGAAGCAGGAGTTCACCGTTTGGTGAGGATTTCTCCCTTTGATGCCAGCAATCGGAGACATACATCCTTTGCATCGGTTTTTGTGTACCCATCAGCTGATGAAGAAATTGAAATAGAAATTGACTTGGGAGACCTGCGGATTGATACATATCGTGCCAGTGGCGCAGGTGGTCAGCATGTGAACAAAACCGATTCTGCCATCCGGATTACTCATTTACCATCAGGGATAGTGGTTCAATGTCAGAATGAACGATCTCAACACAAGAATAAAGCACAGGCAATGAAAGTGCTGAAGGCGCGGTTATATCAGGCAAAATTGGAGCAGGAAAAAGAAGCTGCCAAAGAGCTAGAAGATCAAAAAATGGATATTGGCTGGGGGAGTCAGATTCGTTCGTACGTATTTCATCCCTACAATATGGTCAAAGATCATCGGACGAAGAAAGAAACAGGCAATGTCCAGGCTGTGATGGATGGAGATATTGATTCGTTTATCAGGGCATTTTTGATACAGCGTATTGGGAAAAGTTAACTAGGATTTCCTGCACATTTTTTCAAGGAGAAAAACATCATGTCTGAAGAACATACCAGTTTAAAACAAATTATAAAATTTAGGATGGAAAAACTGCAGAAACTTCGGGATGCCGGAGTAAACCCTTATCCTTATTTTTTTAAGCAATCTCATTACAGTGAGGATATTCGGGAGAATTTTGATTCTCTGGAAAATAAAGATGTAACAATAGCAGGGCGAATTATGTCAATTCGAAAAATGGGAAAAGCATCTTTTTGTCACATTCAGGATGGAGAAGGACGCATCCAGGTTTATATCCGCCGGGATGATGTAGGAGAAGAGAGTTATGCTCACTTTAAACTTCTTGACATGGGTGATTACATTGGAGTAGAGGGATATGTGTTCAAAACAAAAACAGGGGAAATATCAATCCATGCCAAAACGGTAATTATTCTTTCAAAGAGCATCCGTCCTCTCCCGATTGTAAAGGAAAAAGACGGAGAGATTTTTGATGCTTTTTCTGATAAGGAGCAGAGATACCGTAATCGTCATTTGGATTTGATAGTGAACCCCGATATCAAAGGAATTTTTGTAAAAAGGGCAAAAATCATTTCGCTGATCAGGAAATTTCTTGATGACAGGGGCTTTTTGGAGGTTGAAACTCCGGTACTCCAACCATTGTACGGTGGAGCAAACGCTCGTCCCTTTACTACTCATCATAATTCTCTGGATCAGGATTTGTATCTTCGCATTGCAGATGAATTATATTTAAAGCGGTTAATTATTGGCGGGATTGATAAAGTATATGAGTTATCGAAAAATTTCCGGAATGAAGGTATGGACAGAAATCATAATCCGGAGTTTACAATGCTGGAATGGTACGAGGCCTATGCCGATTATAAATTTATGATGGATTTTGTTGAAGAAATGATCCGTACGGTTGCCGAAGGTGTTGGTTCTCTTCAGCTTAATTGGGGTGGAATTAAGATAGACCTTTCTAAACCTTTTATCAGGAAACCTTTCCTGGTTCTGTTGAACGAAGCAACTGGTCAGGATATAACCAGTGGTGATGAAGCTCAAATAAGAGAGATTTGTAAAGAACAGGGGATACCTGTACCAGAGAAGGCAAACTACGGTCAGTTACTTGATGAACTGATGAAAAAGATGATTGAACCCAATTTAATCCAGCCGACTTTTGTAATAGATTATCCCAAAGCGATTTCACCTTTGGCAAAGATACACCGAAATGGTAATTCAGAAATTGTAGAGCGGTTTGAACTCTTTATTGGCGGTGCAGAATTTGCGAATTCTTTTTCTGAACTGAATGATCCAATTGATCAGAGAGATCGCTTAGAAACGCAAGAGAAGCTCCATGCTGCCGGTGATGAAGAAGCTCATCCCGTTGATGAAAATTTTCTGCAGGCTGTAGAGTACGGCATGCCTCCAACTGGAGGAGTTGGTATGGGAGTGGATCGACTGGTAATGCTTTTAACAGAGAACAGATGGATCAAAGACGTTATTCTTTTCCCTTCCTTAAAAACGGTTTCGGATTGAACTTAATTAGCTAAAAGCAACAGAATTTCTCCTGAAAAATGGATCTTTCCTTAACTATTGCTTTCCGCCACCTGCGCTCTCCCCAAAAAGGTAGTTTTTCTACACTCGCTGGGATGCTGGCTATTGCCGGATTAGGAATTGGGATTGCGGCTCTAATTATTACCCTTAGTATTCTTGAGGGGTTTGAAACTACCATTTCAGAAAAAATTGCCGGGTTTGACGGACATATACGAATTCAACATTTTATGGATACACCCTTCCCGGAAGAGAACCCGAATTTGGACAGTCTGCTGGGAACATTTATAGGTCAAACAGTCATTCCTTTTATCCAAAAGCCAGCCTTGTTGAGAAAGGGCTTTTATGCGGAGGGTGTGATTGTGGAAGGACTTGTTGTACCTGACAAGAAATTCGGGTTGACAAATATTATCGTTGATGGGACACTAAGTTTGAATTCCGGGTCTATTTTAATCGGTAAACGTCTCGCTGATAAAATGGCCCTCCACGTTGGGGACAGGTTGGCACTTTTTGATATGGAATCTATCGCAGGTGTATCTTCCGGCCAGCGAGTAAAACCATTCACAATCACCGGATTATTCCACTCAGGTTTACTGGAATATGACCAATCAATTGTGTATACATCTCTTAAAGACGCACAACAATTGTTTGGTATGGAAAAACAGATTTCCGGACTTATGCTTCTATTCAAAAAATCTGCATATGCAGGAGCAATATACCGCCGACTCGAAGCAGAATTGGATTATCCGTGGTATGTGATGTCATGGAAAGATAAACATCATGTTTTATTCGATTGGATTCGAATCCAGCGCTGGCCTATCCTGCTTATTTTTGGACTCATTGCATTTGTTGGGGTTGTGAATATTGTTTCTGCTATGACAATGATCATAATTGAAAAGATACGTGAGATTGGCATTTTTACTTCTTTGGGGTTTACGCCTAACACAATTCGAAAAGTATTCCTTATTGAAGGCACCGTTATAGGAGCAATTGGATCTATAGCCGGAGTTTTGGTCGCCTTGCTGTTGATATGGTTGCAGTTACGTTTCCAATTAATCTCCATCCCGGAAGATGTATATTTCATGGATAGAATCCCAGTTGCCATGAATGGATGGGTTGCCTGTCTCATAGGCTTTGCGGGATTGGCTGCATCCATGCTGGCATCAATATTACCAACAATAAAAGCAGCAAAAATACAACCTGCAGAAGCACTTAGATACGAATGACATGAATACCTCGACCTACATTGCAAAGCGATTTCTATTTGGAGAGAGAGGTGTAGGTACAAGCAGATTTACTGGTTTGATTGCTATTACGGGAATGGCGGTTGGATGTTTTGCCCTCATACTTTCCATTGCAGTTTTGAATGGTTTTGAAAAAAAAGTAACTGAAAAAATCCGTGGTTTTGAGGGAGACCTTCGACTTTCAGGAACATCTCTGGATTTCATTGATACACAAAAACAACTGGCTGACGAACCTGGCATTTCATCTTATATGCCATTCATGGAGCGTAAGGGTCTGATTGTCGGAGATGGAAATATTCTCAGGATTGCGACATTAAAAGCGGTGAACATGAATAAGGTTTCTTTTTTTTACCAGCTTGGAGTGAACGAAATTGAACGAAACTCATCGGATTTTCCTATTATCATTGGTCAACTGCTTGCAAGCAGATTACAATTAGCAGTAGGGGATTACGTCAAACTGATGAGTCCAATTGATCACCCTTCGCAGTTTGGATTACCCCGAAAAGTACAGGTAAAAGTGGTGGGGATTTTTCAGGGAAATGTTTTGGATTATGACGACAGGTTGGTTTTTGTTCCGCTGTCTGTAGGGAAATTGCTTTTCACCAGAAAAAAAGTACTTGATGGAATTGATATCCGGTTGACTGCTGAAACGGAAATTAATGTAATCCGGGAACGGTTATTAAACAGGTTTCCTCACATGACGATTGAAAGTTGGGAGAATATCCATGAGAGTTTATTCCAGGCCATGCGGATGGAGCGAATCGGAGCCATTGCGGTATTAAGCTTAATTATCCTTGTGGCTTCGTTTAATTTGACTTCCACCCTGGTTCTGATTACCATCCAAAAAATCAGAGAGATCGGTATTCTGCGAGCGATTGGAGCTACGACTGGTATGATTCGGTCAATTCTAATAAAACAGGGATTTATGATTGGCGGTATTGGTGCTGCAGTTGGATTGGGATTGAGTTTTTTAGTTGTGATTATACAAGTAAATCTCGGTTTATTTCGTTTGCCGAAAGACATTTATTTTATTGATAATTTGCCCATGATACTATCTGTACAGGATGTAATTCTTGTCCCGTTCATTGCAGTTGTTTTGATAAGTATATCCTCTGGATTAGCTGCTCAACGAGCTGTTTTGATTCAACCAAAAGATGCAGTACATATGGAAAAATGATACTGGAAGCAAAACAAATTTCAAAGTCATTTCAAAATGGGACCAGGGAGCTCACTGTTCTTAGAAAACTCTCTCTGTCAGTTGACAAGGGGGAAATTGTTACTATTACGGGACCCTCTGGATCTGGTAAATCCACACTTTTAAACATTCTAGGGACACTGGACAGTGCAAACTCTGGCACGGTAATAATTTGCGGGAAAAATGTTGCTTACTTGGACGATGCTTCCCTGTCAAAGTTGAGAAATCGTCATATTGGATTTGTGTTCCAGTTTCATCATCTCTTACCAGAGTTCACAGCACTGGAGAATGTGTTAATGCCAGCAGAATTAATGGGAGTTGGACATTCTGCTAAAAGTCGGGCAATGGAATTGTTTGAATATGTCAATCTAACAGAACGAATGGATCATTTTCCATCCCAACTATCCGGGGGGGAACGGCTCAGGGTTGCGGTCTTGAGAGCCCTTATCAACACACCAGATATAATTTTAACTGATGAACCTACCGGGAACCTTGATGCTGGAAACGCAGAGCGGATTTTGGAACTTTTTACCAAAATTTGCCGGGATTTTCACCAGGCAATGGTTATTACGACCCACGATCAGCATGTTGCCTCTATTGGGTCACGTAGGTGTCGGCTTGAGAATGGAACTCTTCTTGTAATAACTTAATGAATACTTTTAAACCTGATTGTTGAACCCGTAACTTCCGGATAGTGTGAAAGAAAATTTTTCAAAGCGTGTTCAAGCTATTATGAAATATGCCAAGAAAGAGGCTATTCGTCTTGGACATAGTTATGTTGGTTCTGAACATCTTTTATTGGGAATTCTTCGAGAGAAAAAAGGACTCTCGATGAAGATTTTTGATATCTTTGACTGTGATGTAAATGGAATATGTGCCATGGTTGAAGATATGATCAAAGCATCCGGTGGGACCATGACTCTTGGCCATTTACCACTAACGCGCAGAGCAGAGCGCATTCTGAGAAATGCCTACAACGAAGCGACAGCTCTGGGTGTTGCGGTTGCAGATGATGAACATTTATTGCTGGCTATTTTAAGAGAATCGGAGGGGATTGCTTTTGAGGTGATGAACTCCCATAGTTTGGACTATGAGAGCATAAAAGAATTTTTACAAAAAGATACAGCTGAGGAAGAATCTTTTGAACATTCTGTTTTAAGAAAATCGTCGAAAACAAAAACACCGGCTTTGGATCATTTTTCAAGGGATTTAACAAAATTGGCATGGAAGGGGAAACTGGATCCTGTTATCGGAAGAGTCAATGAAGTTGAACGGGTTGCACAAATTTTGACACGAAGGAAAAAAAATAATCCAGTTCTCATTGGTGAACCAGGAGTTGGAAAAACTGCCATTGTGGAAGGATTAGCACAGCGAATTACTGAAAAATCAGTTCCAAGGCTGCTGCATAACAAACGGATTTTGTCATTGGATTTGGCAGCGATTGTTGCCGGAACAAAGTATCGTGGTCAGTTTGAGGAACGCATGAAAACGATCATGCTTGAAATGGAAAATACGGATAATCTTATTTTATTTATTGATGAACTTCACACCCTTGTTGGGGCTGGTGGAGCTTCGGGTTCTTTGGATGCATCTAATATTTTCAAACCAGCTCTGGCTCAAGGAGATATTCACTGCATTGGAGCGACAACAATGGATGAATATCGCAAACATATTGAAAAGGACGGTGCCTTGGAAAGACGCTTCCAAAAGATTTTGATTAATCCGCCAACGCCAGAAGAATCTGTCCAAATTTTAAACGGACTGAAATCCAATTACGAAAACCATCATAACGTTATTTATCATGAAAAAGCTATAAAAGCGTGTGTTAGTCTATCACATCGATATATAAGTGATCGTTTCCTTCCAGATAAAGCGATTGATGCTATGGATGAAGCCGGATCTCGTGCTCATATGCTGAATATGAAAGTCCCCCAGACCATTCTGGATATTGAAGTGAAAATTGATAAAATCCGGGAAAAAAAAGAACAGGTGGTTACTGAACAGAAGTTTGAAAAAGCCGCGTTTCTAAGGGATAAGGAACAAAAACTAATGATAAAACTGGCAGATGTCCAGAAAAAATGGAATAAAGAGGAAGGCAAGAATCCAGTCCTAATTACTGAAGATAACATAGCTGATGTTGTTTCAATAATGACAGGGATTCCCGTAACTAAAGTTGCCCAATCCGAATCCAAGAAACTTTTAAATATGGAGAAAAAAATCCATAAGTATATTGTGGGTCAGAATGAAGCAATTAAATGTTTGTCCGGTTCAATTCAAAGGGCTAGGGCAGGATTAAAAAGTCCTCACCGGCCGATCGGTGTATTCCTTTTTCTTGGACCTACAGGTGTTGGTAAAACAGAATTAGCTAAAGTTGTTGCAAATTATTTATTTAGTCATTCTGATGCGCTTATTAAAATAGATATGACAGAATATGGGGAACGATTCTCAGTCTCGCGAATGATTGGGGCACCACCTGGGTACGTGGGGTATGAAGAGGGGGGTGAACTGACAGAAAAGGTTCGTAGAAATCCTTATTCCCTTGTCCTGTTCGATGAGATCGAAAAAGCCCACCCGGATGTTTTCAACGTGTTACTTCAATTATTTGATGAGGGAGTATTGACAGACAGCTTGGGAAGGAAAGTCGATTTTAAGAATACGATCATTATTATGACCTCCAATGTAGGGACAAGGGAGATCCAAGAACACACCTCAATTGGATTTATGGATACAGAAACTGATTTCGATTATTCTACAATGAAAACCCAGATACTTGACCAGGTTAAATCGATTTTTAATCCCGAATTCCTAAATCGTATTGATGATACCATTGTGTTTCATCCTCTTGCCAGGCAAGAGGCACTGGAGATAGTAGACCTTCTCCTTGTCGATCTGAGGGAGAATCTTTTTACACTTAATATAGGGTTATTTTTAACCAAACGTGCAAAAACTTTGCTTTTAAGTAGAGGTTTCAGTCCAAAATATGGTGCGCGAAACCTTCGCCGTGAAATACAATCTTCATTGGAAAAGCCGATCTCTGAACTTCTGCTTGAAAATGTATTTATATCCGGTAATAAAATAAAAGTGGATACCGCTAATGGACAGTTTACATTTAATCCTGTCCAGAAGAAAAAGATAAGTTCTAAACTCTAAGATCACCCTTATTTCTGCCAAACTACGCAAACCAACTTAGTTCTCTGCCATTTAGGCAATAATTTCTGGTTGGCACGTAAATTGTGATATTTTTATATATTATTATTTGTTTACTCGTATGAAATTAAAAAAGGAGAATTAAAGTGGGAAAAATAATTGGTATTGATCTCGGTACAACAAATTCCTGTGTGGCTGTTTTAGAAGGAGGTGAACCAACTATTATTACCAATCCTGAAGGGGGTCGTACAACCCCGTCGGTTGTTGGATTCACGAAAGACGGCGAACGCCTTGTTGGGCAAACTGCTAAGCGCCAGGCAGTGACTAACCCGGAAAACACAGTTTTTTCTATCAAACGTTTTATGGGCAGAATGCATGATGAGGTAGGGACCGAAATATCTGAAGTTCCCTACAAAATCGATAAGAATTCAAGCGGAGCTGTTATTGTCAAGATCAATGATAAAGAATATACTCCACCGGAAATCAGTGCCATGATTCTTCAAAAGTTAAAGCAAATGGCTGAAGAACATCTTGGAGGGAAGGTAACCGATGCTGTGATTACAGTCCCTGCTTATTTTAATGATTCCCAGCGTCAGGCTACCAAAGATGCCGGGAAAATTGCAGGGTTAAACGTTAGTCGGATTATTAATGAACCAACTGCGGCCTCGTTAGCCTATGGATTGGACAAAAAAAAGGAGGAAAAAATAGCCGTTTTTGATTTAGGTGGTGGAACATTTGATGTTTCGATTTTAGAACTGGGTGACGGTGTCTTTGAAGTGAAATCATCCAATGGGGATGGCCACCTGGGTGGAGATGATTTTGATCAGAGGGTTATTGACTGGATTGCTGATGAATTCAAGAAGAGTGACGGAATTAATCTCAGGAAGGATCCTATGGCACTTCAAAGGTTAAAAGAATCAGCGGAGTCTGCTAAGAAAGAATTATCAACTTCAAAACAGACTGATATCAATTTACCCTTTATTACTGCAGATTCATCTGGTCCAAAACACCTGAACCTTAATCTTTCCAGGGCAAAATTTGAAGACCTTGTAGCCGATCTTGTAGAACGAACAGTTAAACCGTGCAAAAAAGCATTATCTGACGCAGGGCTATCTGCTGCAGATATTAATGAAGTCATCCTTGTTGGCGGATCTACACGGATTCCAAAAATTCGAGAAAAGGTTAAAGAGATTTTTGGTAAAGAACCCAATAAAAGCGTTAATCCAGATGAGGTTGTAGCCCTGGGTGCAGCGATTCAGGGTGGTGTATTAGCTGGAGATGTTGATGATATACTATTGTTAGATGTCACACCGCTTTCGCTGGGGATCGAAACGCTGGGTGGAGTAGATACACACCTGATTGAGCGCAATACGACCATACCCACTAAAAAATCTCAGATTTTCAGTACAGCTGCTGAAAATCAGACTACTGTGGAAATTCATGTTCTCCAGGGTGAGCGGGAAATGGCAATTGATAATAAAACAATAGGCCGGTTTCACTTGACGGATATCCCGCCTGCTCCCCGCGGGATTCCTCAGGTCGAGGTTTCATTTGATATTGATGCCAATGGCATATTGAATGTCAGTGCGAAAGATAAGGCAACCGGAAAAGAACAGAGTATTCGAATTGAAGCATCCAGTGGAATCTCCGAATCGGAAATTGAAAAAATGGTCAATGATGCAAAAAAGCACGAAAAGGAAGATAAGGATAAGCGCGAAAAGATCGATTTGATGAACCAGTCAGAACATTTGATCTATGAGACAGAGAAAAATATCAAGGAATATGGCGATAAACTAGATGACAAAGAAAAGTCATCTTTGACCAAAAAGGTTGAAACTCTAAAGAAAGCCAAAGATAGCGGCAATATCGATGATATGAAAACTGCCACGGAATCATTGAATAGTACCTGGTCCCAAGTAGCTTCAAAAATGTATGAAGCATCAAAAAATGAAGAAGATGCCTCCCAAACGGGAAAAAAGGATAGTAAATCTGCGAAAGCGAAAGCAAAAAAGGGAGATGGTGAAATAGAGGATGCAGATTTTGAAGTTGTGGATTAGTTTTAAAGATTCTATTGAAAAAAGCGTTCTTCTGAACGCTTTTTTTGTTTTTGGAACTGGTGACGTGTAATTTCGTATTGTTCGGGAATCAATTTATTTTATGAAATCGTTAAAAACCATTCTATTTGTTCTCGGGATCCTTTTCTCTGGTGGGGTAGTCCTGATATTAACTCCTGGAATATGGCAAAATAAAATTGAAACAGTATTAAATGAAAAATTCTTGAGTGAAAAGGGATGGCATATTTCCATTGGAACTTTGAAAGGTCATTTTTTTACAACAGTAATTATGGAGGATATTTTATTGTGGCACATAGATGGTTCCAATGTTCTCTCTAATAAAATAAGATCGAAAATAAATATTATTCCACTCATCACAGGGAAATTATCATTGGAACTGCTTGAAATAAATGAAATAGAAGCAGCACTTAAAGAAAATTCTATTATTAACGCCGGAGCAGGGAAAAGTTTTGAATTAGATTATCCTGAATTTCCATTTCATATTGATGATTTTCGGTTAAATGGAAAAATAAAAATAGTAAAAATGGATACTGTTTATCATTTCGATCTGAAATTTGTTGGTAATACCAATTACCATTCTCGGGAGCTCGATATAGGTTTTGATAATTTGATTATTAATTATGAGGATTCCTTGTTTACAGTTGATTTGAATGGGTCATCCCTGAGAATAAAAAAAAGCGGAGAAATAGTATCGCACCTAAGCGGAGTTGCTTTAACTATTCCATTTGAAGGAGATTTATTTTATTCTAGGACACCAGAAACACAATTTTCTGGAGAAGTTCTTTTAGGAGAAGTTTCATTACCAGAGGAGTTTTTTAAAGGTATTCCCATGAAACCTGTTTTTTCCTCATTATCAACTTTGATAAAGTTTGAATCTGATTTAACGAATTTTCATGGTACTGCAGAAGTCTTCAATGATCTTGGTTTGAATTTATACGGGAAATTTTCCTTGAATAAAACACCTGAAGAGTTATTTGTGGAGACAATTGAACTTAAAAGTGACTCCACAATGTTGAAATTAAATGGGGTTTTGAAAAATTCAGGTAGGGTAAATGGAAATATTCTATTATCAAATTTAGACTTGAACCAATGGCTAATAGATCAGGAAAGTACGAATATTTCGGGAGAGGTTTTGATCGAAGGGTTGATAAATGATGGAATATTATCAAAGTTGTCTTTAACAGTAGAAGTTCAAGAATCAAAGTTATATCTAGAGGATTTAGTATCCATTTCAGGTACTATTTCATATCATGATAGTTTGGTAGAATTTATTGATCCCCTAACTTTATTTATTGGACCTAGTTCGATAATTATAAATGGAAATATAAATCTAATATCTGAAAGTATGGACCTGGAATTTGACATGAAAGAAGCAGATGTATTTATTATCAATAATTTTTGGTCTGACTCTCTTGAAACAGGAACAGCTACCGGGCAAATGAATGTATTTGGTTCGTTTGCTGAACCTTCACTGGATGCAGATTTGTTTTGCAAAAATATTCTATATAAAGATGCTTATCTTGAAGAAATGGAAATTCATTCAAGTTTTGATAACAGTAAAAATGTTGCAAATGGTTTTGCTCATATTAGTTTTAAAAATGGTACCTGGAAGGATTATCATTTAGACAATGGTACTGTAGATCTAAAATTTATTTCCGGGGTAATAGAATTAGAAAATATTCAAATGAATAAAGGGAATGATTTTATTCAATTATCCGGGAAAATTGAAGAAAATGGAAATGTGTTTCTTGATCGACTTCAGGCAACCTATGAAGGACATTATTTAGCTCTTCCAAGTCCATTAAACTTCATCTTAAAGGATGAATCAATTATTGTGAAACCTTTTGTACTTCACGTTGATGATGGGGTGATTGAGGGATATTTTCACAAGAAAAAATTATTGGATGGAAGATTTAAACTTTCAAATATTGAATCTTCCTTAATTTCCCCTTTTATTCAGAATAATCGGTTTAAACTGTCCGGGATAATTTTTGGGGAACTTGGAGTCCATGAATCCATGGGAAAATATAATTTTTCATCAGATATTTCACTAAAAAGGGGGTCAATATTTGGACAGGATTTTGATGATTTGATTGTCTCATTATTTGTTCGAGATGAGATATTACATATTGAAGAATTAACCTTGATTCATGGAAAAAATACAGGTCTGCAAGTAATGGGGACTTTGCCATTAAAAAGTCAGAATGGGCAACCAATTGAAATTGATTTGAATACAAAATTCTCAAACCTGGATCTGGAGATATTGCCGCAGGTTATTCCAGACTGGTTTCATCTCGGAGGTCAAATAAACGGTAATTTAAAAGTAGGCGGTACAACAGAAAAAACCGTTTTTGATTTTGATATGACTATTAATAATGCAGTGTTTGACAAAATACAATTTGGTTTGGTGAAAGGTAAAGGTAGTTATGATGGAAAAAACCTGATTTTTTCCAAATTTTCTTCAGTTCAGGGGCAAAGTTATTTGGAAGGTACTGCATCTTTACCGTTTGATTATAATATTGGATCAGGTCATTTTGGACAGACAATCTTAGATAATCCTCTTTTTTTAAATGTGGGAGGGCATACAAAAGACCTTAGTTTTATTACTCAATATCTCGCGGGTGTGGACTCTATTATAGGAGATTTTAATATCAAACTTGGATTGAATGGCACTTGGCAGGATATTGTTCGAGATGGTTGGATATACATAAAAGATGCTAAAGTTTTTACCAACCTTCTAAAAAGTCCGATTGATAGAGTTGATGGATATGGAAATCTAATAAGGAACCGATTAAACATAGAAAGTTTGAATGGTGTAATGGTTAAGTCTAGGGGGAATCAACAAGGAAAAAATTTGGTTCTTACCGGTGGTATGGATATGAGTAAATTTTTCCAGCCTTACTTTGATATCTGGATTACTGGTGAAGATATTTACTTTGAAGCGCTCAGAGATGATATAAAAGGATTAGTAGATTTGGATGTTAGCGTGAAGGGGAAAGATAATATTACAATCAGTGGAAAAGTCCCGATCTTAGATGTTGAGATGTACAAGGAATTTACATCCTCAAATATGGCAGGATCTTTTTCAAAAGAAGGACGTGTCTCATTAAATTATAAGATTAATTTTCCAATCATTGGAGATTTCACCTTATTAAACAACCAGATTGATGCACGTTTCGGGGGAGATATAAACATTACAAAACTGGGAACATATCCTACAGATTTTTCAGGAGAAGTTTTTTTTAAGGAAGGAAAATTTTATTACTCCAGTGATATTTTCACAATTACAGAAGGATATTTAATTTTTGATAAAAAAGGATTCAATCCCTATTTTAATATGACTGCAATTACAACCATTGATGATGAACAAATTGATATTTCTTTTACCGGCCCATTAAGCAATCCAAATTTAATGCTGACTTCTGGAAGTGGTTTTTCGCAAAGTGACATCTTGGAATTATTAACCTGGGGTAAACGATTCGAAGATCAAGAGATTTCTTATTCAGGAATTGGAAGCAGGGCAACGAGTTTGTTTGAAGGCTGGCTTGATATTCAGTTAGATAGAAAGTTAATGCAGCTTAGCGGTTTAGACCAATTTGGCATTTTAGAGAAAGTAAAAATAGAGGGGGCAACCAGTCTTTTAGGTCCGGAAGGCAGGAAAGATTTTAAAATAGGGGCAAATGTAACTAGAACAATTTCGTTTAATTATGCCTTTCGCCGGTCATTTTCACTTACAAATCCAAACCACGCCGTAGGTGTTGAATATAAAGTGAATAAATACCTTTCATTGAGTGGAGATGTGGATCAAAATGGAAAGGTGCATGCAAAATACAAATTAAGGTATGCTTATTAATTTACATTATAATAAATTTTTATTTCTTCTAGTTATTTATTTTATGTCATGTTTTTTATTTGCCAGTCAAAAAAAAACAGTAAAAACTATAAATATCATTGGCGCTGAAACAGTAAAAGAGAGTCTGATACTCACCGCTATGAGGACGAAAAAGTCAACACTCTTTTCTCCTCAGGAATTTGATTCACGCATACTCAGACTTGATGCCATCAGCATTAAAACATTATACATTTCAAATGGGTTTTTGGAAGTCAGTGTAGAAGATTCCACTAGAATTGTGGATGGTGAAGTACATGTATTTTTAAAAATATCTGAAGGAAAGCAATATTTTTTACATTCAGTAGAAATCCAAGGAAACCAAACCTTAACTGATAGGGCAATAAATAAAATATTAGAATTTATACCGAAAAAACCATATAACCCTGTCAAAGCAAATAATAATTTAGCTTTAGTTAAGCAAGAGTATGAATATTATGGAAAATTAATTTCATCAATAATTATCACTGACAAAATTGGAGATTCTGTACATGTTCAAATTCAAGTTGAAGAAGGTCCCGATGTATACATAGATACTTTTTTTATTGAAGGTTTCCAGAATTTAAGCGAAGATAATGTTACCAGGGAAATAGCATTCAAATCAGGCGATCTATACAATAAAGGTAATATAGATTTAACAAAGCGAAGGATTCTGGAAACGGGGGTATTTTCTTTCGCCGGGATCACTCCTTTACCGGTTGCCGGAAGTGATACCACTGTAAATTTGCTGATTGAATTACGACAATTCACCCCAAAACAATGGTCATCTGAGGGTGGATATTTCCCAATTGAATATTACAGGGGGGTTGAACCCATGCCGGGGATAGGTGGAGAGATTGAATGGAGGAATAGAAGTTTGGCCGGTTCTACAACAAACTTTTCGACAAGAATTACTGTGCAAGGTCTTTTATCCGATGATTACTTATATTTAATTTATCCAAAATTTGGAATGGATATGGATTTTTCCAATCAGTGGTTTTTAAACCGCCGAATCCCAACAAAAATTGGAATTTTCTATGAAACTTTTAGTAACTTAGGCCAAGAGGAATCTGAATCCCCTGTAACGCGTTATGGTTTACAAGTTACGAATCGGAAAATGTTTGGAAATTATTCTTTTATAGAGACAGGTTTACATTGGGAAAAATTTATCGGGTCAGAAAATAATTCTGAAGTACAAGAAGAAATAGAACAAAGAACATTTAAAATCAAGGGATTATTGGATGGATCAGATGATCCATTATTTCCACATAATGGATATCGGTTGACAGGTGAAGTGAGTCAGACGGGGGGAATATTGGGTGGCACCAGAGATTATGTTAAAATTGATTTTGGGTTGAATAAATATATCCAGATATATAGGAAAATAGTCTTAGCTGGAAGGCTGAAATATGGAATGATCTTTGGTTGGAATGAAGAATCTTATAATGATGTTCAGTACGAAAAATTTTATATGGGAGGAAGTTCAAGTCTCCGAGGATGGGATATGCTAAAATTCAAAACGGATGAGAATGATATGCCCGATGGGAAAATTATTCGCCTAATGATGAATTGGGAAATTCGCCTTCCCCTTTTTTGGATTCTTGGTGGTGAAGTTTTTATTGATGGAGGATATTTAACAGATTCCTTTAGTAATCAATCCATTGGTCAAATAGAATGGAACGGAGGATTTGGTATCATTCTTATGACTCCTCTTGTTCCGTTCAGGGTGGATTTTGCAATTCCACTTGAAAAATCAGCGGGTGATTTTAGTTCGTGGAAAATTCAATTGGGAGCCAGCTATATTTTTTAAATTAAAATTGGATTATTGTCAATTTAAACTGTCTATTTTCAGTTTGAATGAACAACTGATTTCATATAAATTACATAGTTTTGTTAAGAAACAAATATTATCAGAGGAAAAAATGAAGATAAAACTACTAATATTAGGTATTTTTCTGACTCTGTTTTCTGGTTGTGGAAAATCACCGAAAGAAATCATGCGGAACGGTCAGGAGCATCTTTTAAATGGAAAATATGATCTTGCTCTTAAATCATTCCAAATTGTTTTTGAAAAACATCCACAGAATTCTTTGGCTGACAGTGCAGGTTATCAAATTGCCAGAGTCTACCTTGACTATCTAAAAGATTATGACAGCGGGTATAAGACATTGAATAGCCTGGGGAATAACTATCCTGATTCAAAGTATGGGATAAGAAGCAGGGAGGAATTAAGACTGTTTCCTGGTTGGTTGTTTACTACAGCAGAAGCAGAAAGGGATTCCAAAGATATTAAAGGCTCTGTTGAAACACTAGACTATTTAGTTAATAAATTTCCCTCTCATGAAATTGCCCCCAAAGCTCAATACCTCATTGGAGATATTTATATGAATGATCAACGAAATTTTGAGTTAGCAATTGACTCTTACCGTAAAATTATACAGGATTTCCCGGGATCAAAACAGGAGTCCCATGCCCAGTTTATGATCGGTTATATATATGCAAATGTATTGGATGATTCTGAAAATGCCCGGGTTGAATATAATTTATTTTTAGAAAAATATCCTGACCATGAGTTAACACCTTCTGTAAAATTTGAGTTAGATTTCATCGGTAAGGATATAAATGATATACCTCAGCTCAAACATATAACCTCTTAAATTTAATTTGTAATGTCAGATTTTAGTTTAACTGAGATCAATGAAAGGATTTCACGGGAATCCACCTTTATTGATGATCTAAAGAAAGCTCTCAGAGAAGTTATTGTTGGTCAGGATGAATTAGTGAATCGGATCCTGATTGGCATGCTGGCAAATGGGCATATTTTATTGGAGGGAGTCCCCGGATTAGCAAAAACACTGGTTGTAAAGTCATTATCCCAATTAATTGATACAAAATTTCAACGAATCCAATTTACCCCTGATATGCTTCCAGCTGATCTTATTGGGACATTGATCTATAACCAGAATACCGGGAAATTTGAGACACGGAAAGGTCCAATTTTTTCCAATATCATTCTTGCAGATGAGATAAACCGTGCTCCATCTAAAGTTCAAAGCGCTCTCCTTGAGGCTATGCAGGAACGCCAGACAACCATTGGAAAAGAAACTTTTTTGATGGATGCACCATTCCTAGTTCTTGCGACCCAAAATCCAATAGAACAAGAGGGCACTTATCCCTTACCAGAAGCGCAGACCGATCGTTTTATGTTGAAAGTAAGAGTAGACTATCCATCAATGGATGAAGAAAGATTAATCATCCGCAAAGCTGCCAGAACCCAAATTAATACTGTATTGACTCCGGTAGTAAATCAAAAGCAGATTTTGAATGCACAAAAAGTAATAGATGATATTTATGTTGATCAGAAGGTAGAGGAGTATGTCTTAAATCTGGTATTTTCTACAAGGAATCCGGGAAAATATGGGTTGAAGGATTTGGAAGGACTTATCGAATATGGAGGATCCCCGCGTGCATCTATCAATCTGATCCTGGCAGCAAAATCCAGAGCATTTTTAGAACATCGGGGATATATAACCCCTGAAGATATTCGGTATATTGGTGCGGATGTTCTTCGCCATAGAATCATTTTAACCTATGAAGCTGAAGCAGAGGAAATCACTTCAGAGGATATTATCCAACGATTGTTTGAAACGATTGAGATTCCTTAAAAATAAGTAGAATTATTTCAGTTAAATCCAATTAAATGATGTGTTTCTAATAATATAAACAATCATTTGACTTATAATGTATTGCAGCTATGATTCCAAAAGAAATTCTGCAAAAAGTACGGCGAATTGAAATCCGAACGCGAGGGGTGGTAAATAATCTGTTCGGGGGGAAATACCATTCCGTTTTTAAGGGAAGGGGAATGATCTTTTCTGAAGTGCGTGAATACCAACCAGGAGATGATATTCGCCTAATTGATTGGAACGTGACCGCAAGAACGGGTACTCCTTTTGTAAAGATATTTGAAGAAGAAAGAGAGTTAACAGTCTTTCTAATGGTGGATGTGAGCCGCTCCGGTCATTTTGGAACTATTGAGAAATTTAAGACAGAAATCGGAGCAGAAATCGGAGCTGTCCTTGGATTCTCAGCGATTAAAAACAATGACAAGGTCGGTGTAATTCTTTTTAGTGATGATGTTGAGAAATATATAGCTCCAAAGAAAGGAAAGTCCAATGTACTGCGAGTTATCCGGGAATTGCTTTATCATAAACCCAAAGGCAAAGGAACTTCCATAAACAAAGCTCTCGATTTTCTCCTCAAAGTTTCAAAACGTCACAGTGTTGTCTTTCTTATTTCTGATTTCCAGGATGATGGATATTGGAGAACACTTCGCATTGCAAACCGAAAGCACGATTTAATTGGAATCCAGCTTATTGACCAATCAGAAGTTGAGATTCCTGATATGGGTTTAGTGAAGGTTCATGATCCTGAAACAGAAAAGGAAGTGTGGATTGATACACGTTCCTATCAGGAACGCTTGAACTACAACCGTGCTATAAAGGAGAGATTAGAAAAGCTGAAAAAGGAAAGTGAACGAATAAAGTTTGATCTTATCACAGTTTCTACTACAGAAGATTATGTGGAACCACTCATGTCCTTTTTTAAACAACGTGAAAAGCGGTTTTGAGTTTTTTCATGTGTTATAGATTATTCAGAAGTTTTTCAAGCTTGGTATGTATTTTAATTGTGATTAATTGTTGCGAAGATTCTCAAATTAAATCATTTCGTATTATAGCAGAAGTGGATACTACAAAGGCTACTATTGGAGATATTGTATCCCTGAGAATAATTGCTGAAGGGCCAGGCGACCTGAATTTATCTTTCCCGGATATGGAGGGTTCTGAATCCTTTGAAATTCGGCAGAAACTGTATTTGAAAAAGGGAAAAGAAATTGTATTTAAAATTGTGTTTTGGGATACAGGTCGGTTTGAAATTCCGCCTTATCCTATAGAAATTATGAAAGCTGACAGTACTATTGACTATATTATGGAGACTGATCCATTTTTTATCACAGTCTACTCAACGATAGAAAATCCAGCTGGAAAAGATTTGAAGCCAATTAAAGAACCCGTCCCGGTTACGGCACCAATTCCGTACAGAAAAATTATTTTATCAATTGTCTTTCTTTTGCTATGCGGATATATGGTTTATCTTTGGACAAAGAGAATTCAAATTGAAAAGAGAAAAGAAATAATACAGAACAAAATTCCTCGCCCGAATGAGGAAGCATTGGATAAACTTGAGTTAATGAAACAAATTTACGATATAAAGGATTTTTATGTGGAATTATCCTATCTCCTTCGTAAATATGTTGAGTCGAGCATTTATATTAAAACCATGGAGATGACAACGGAAGAGATTGATTCTTACAGTTCATTAATTCAAATGGAAACACACCTTTTGAAAGAGTGGATAGAATTACTGAAACGATCTGACCTTATTAAATATGCGAAACAGATTCCTGAAGAAAATAAAAGGGAAAATGATTTAGAATGGTCAAAACAATTTGTTACTTTGACAAACAATTACTGGAGAAAAATTCAAATAGGGATTTCGTGAGAATTGAAACAAAAAATAAAAAGGATGTAACGAGAATTCGTAAATTTGAATTCTTATCGGCAATCAGTAAATTATTGTAAAAAATTAGGGATAATTTTGGGAACAACAGCAGAGATTCGAAATAACGTAGTGCTTCTTCATAAAGCGAAAAGAATGAAAGTTTTGGAATTCCAACATGTAAAACCTGGAAAGGGAGGGGCTTTTGTCCGAACGAAATTGAAGGATATTCAGACTGGTAAAATCATTGATGAAACCTTCAATGCCGGCGCCCGGATAGAAATTATACGTGTTGAAGTAAAGCCGATGCAATACTTGTATAATGATGGTGATTTTTTTATTTTTATGGATAATAAAACTTATGACCAGATATCTGTTTCTGATTCAATAATTAATCAGAAACAGAATTATTTGGTAGCTGGGATGAATGTAGATCTGTTATTTGATGGTCAGGAAATATTGAATGTTCGCATTCCTGCCCATGTTGTATTGCAGGTTACAAACACAGAGCCTGGATTTAAGGGAAATACAGCAACAGGTGCTACAAAACCAGCAACTTTGGAAACTGGACTTATAATTCAGGTACCTTTGTTTGTCAGTTCTGAAGACAAATTAAAAATTGATACCCGCACTGGTCAGTATATAGAACGAGCGAAATAATTCTAATTAAATTAGTGAAAAAAAATACCAGGGGAGACTTATGTGGCAGGATAAAATAAAAGAAATCATTTATTTGTTAGAAAATTCTAAAGTGAATGAGATAGACCTGACCTTTTGGGGCCGTCGGTTTCGTGTGGTCAAAAACCCGCCAGAAGTATTACCGGATGATCTTAATTCAGATAGGATTGTACGTGTGGAAACATCAATTTCATCTGATGGTTCTGAACCCAATTCTGAAGTGTCCCGAAACCTGCCGAAAGATGGAATTGAGGTGCTTTCACCCATGCCTGGAACTTTCTATCGGTCTCCAACACCGGATAAAGATCCTTTTGTAAAAGAAGGTGATCGAGTAGTTAAAGGAGACACTCTGTGTATTATTGAAGCGATGAAGATTATGAACGAGATTGAAGTTGAGTCCGGCGGGGTTATTCAAAGTGTCTTAGTAAAGAATGGAGCAGCGGTGGAATATGA
>Ga0066369_10000297_pt1 | contig 21711 bp, 17 predicted proteins | sample Knorr_S7_td_Bott_FD_70972 | JGI IMG/M metagenome (GOLD analysis project Ga0066369, IMG submission 70972) | Marine microbial communities from Southern Atlantic Ocean transect - Knorr_S7_td_Bottom_ad_4513_LV_A | ecosystem: Environmental > Aquatic > Marine > Oceanic | place: Southern Atlantic... | reverse complement strand
GCAAAAATACACTTTTGTCTAAAGCTGAGCTCTTTTTTAGGAAATTAATTTTCCGTCTACCATTTCTAGTTTTCGGTTTGCCATATTGGCTAGCTCGTTATTGTGGGTAACTATTACAATGGTTTGCCCTGTTTCCTGATTTAATTTTAGTAATAACTGGTGCAAATCCTTTGCATTTTTAGAATCTAAATTTCCAGATGGCTCATCTGCCAATATAATAGCAGGGGAATTTATAAGAGCACGAGCTACTGCAACCCTTTGCTGCTCTCCACCGGAGAGTTCATTGGGCTTGTGGCTTAATCTCTCTTGCATTCCTAACATGGTTAGTATTTCTGTAGCTTTCTGCTCTGCTTCTTTTTTGTTTTTTCCTGCAATAAAAGCGGGTAAACAAACATTTTCCAAAGCCGAAAATTCAACCAACAAATTATGAAATTGAAAAACAAAACCAATCTCTTTGTTTCTAAACTTAGAAAGGGCCCAGTCATCTAATTTATTGATTTGCTTTGAGTTTATTACCAAATCGCCAACAGATAGTTTGTCAAGTGTTCCTAAAAGCTGGAGTAAAGTAGTTTTACCACTTCCTGAAGCACCAACAATACTTACAAATTCTCCTTTCTGAATGTGTAAATCAATTCCTTTCAATACTTTAAGGTTGCCGTAGGAAAAATGTATGTTATTTGCTTTTATCATTTTCTGAGGTAAAGATAATCTAAATAATAAATAACTTTTAAGGATAAACTATTTTGTTGTGCTAGGTTAAACGATTCTTCTATATTATCAACCCAATGATTTATTAAGATATTCTCTTGATTATCAATAGCATTCTTCCAGACAAGACTCATTTGACTTCCAGGGGCAAACCACCAGTTAAAGGCTATATCAGATGTCCAAGTAGTATAATTTATATTATGCTCTCCAACATACTCGCTATTAGATAAATAACCATCATCACCTAACGCTTTGAATTCTAAATTTTTAACTTGGTCCATATGATATCTTAGCTTGACAGATAAATCCATTTTATTATTTAAAATATAATTTGCGCTTAACACATTAGTAATCATATTCGTATTTCTTTTAGCAAATATATAATCAACTTGTGGTGGATATATAAATAACCCTGAGGTGTCATTTGTAACAAATCCAATATCATTGTATGTATTTCTAATAGAAAGCACATATTTCAGAGATATATTATCATTTATTCTCCATCTAGGTGAGATTCTCCAATTATATTCATATCCTTCATATAATGGATTCGATCTACCACCACCACCAATATCAATAGCTAATTTTTTTCTGTAATCAGTAGATATCCAGCCCCCTATACGAATTGATTTGGATCTTTTAAGTGGGTGTGTTAGATCTCCTGTTCTAGCTTCATAAAAATCATTCTTCTCATAAGGATTAAAACTAGCACGCATAAAAATAGTAGTATAATTTTTTAATGTCATAAATGCTGATGTTTCCAAATTTAAGTTAACAAATTTTTGATCAGTAAATAAAGTTTGGTGATTTATAGAAGTACTTATATTTGATCTGACAAATCTTTTATTTTCGTTAAATTGATGGTAACTAAGAGATAGGCCATTTGTTATCTCATTATTTGAATATAAAAAACCTAAATCATTAGGATTGTATTTGTCATCTTCAAAACCACTCCATAAATCAAATTGATATTTTCCACTAGTTTTTCCTACTGCCAACATACCAGCTAATCCTCTTGTTAAGTTGCTTAGCTCAAATTCCTGACTCATTTTTAGTTTTCCAACATATGTAAACTTATTTTCTTTATCATTGATTCTTGTAAAGATACCTGTTACATTAGCATCTTTGCCTTTACCATTCTGGACCATATGGGTATTCATTAAACTTACTGATGAACTATTACCAAAAGCCTGATCAAATATCATAACATTATAATTTGTTAATGGATTATTATCTATTTTATTAGTTACAGCATTAAGTACAGCTATTCCTAATCCGTTTTTAGTTCTTCCGGTAACTTTTGAAGCATTTAATAAATCATCTTGAAGTCTCCTGCTATAAAACATACCTCCACCTTTATTAAAAAGCTCTGTTCCTTCATTAAAAAATTGCCTTTTCTCTTCATACCTTATCTCAAAAGGAGAGAGGTTTAATATCATAGCATCAGCTGCAACTTGGCCAAAATCAGGAATAAGTGTCATATCAAGAGTAAAACTCTCATTTATTCCGTATTTCAGATCTATTCCATAATTGTAAAGAAAGGTAGTTTTTTCATCATACATATCTGAATATATTGATGCATAAGGCATAAACGAAAGGCGAATAGGAGAATCAACATCTTTAATACCATCAAGTAGCCCCGCTTGCAATGCAAAATTATTATACTCAACATTAATAGGGTTCCAACTATAATCTTCCCGATATCTTCTTATATGTCTTCCCATATTTATTGACCACCGCTTATTATCATCTGGGAATCTTAATTGAGAAAAAGGAATAGCTATTTCTACTACCCATCCTTTGTTATTTATTTTTACAGCTGATTTCCAAACAGCATCCCAAGAATTATCATAACTAGTTGAACTGATTTTCGAATCTGCTTGAATTCCAGCAGCAGTTACACTAAATTCATATTCAACTTGTCCATCATTAAAAGGATTTATCCAAATTCCAAAATAATCAGCATTCTTCATTTTTTCATCTCTAGTTGATAGTTCTTTTAAAATACTATCAGGAGAATTGTCGTACATCATTACACCAAAATAAATGTTCTTACTATCATAACATATCTTTACTTCAGTTCTTTGATGTTGTCTTTCTGGCATTCCGTTATTAGGCCGTATTTGAGAAAAGTTGTTAGCAATATTTAGGTTAGTCCAAACCCTATCATTTAGTTCACCATCTACTTCAGGAGGGTTCTGTACTTTTTCTATATTGTATATTTTCTTTTCAGAAAATTGCCCAAAGCTAAGAAGGGGTAAAAGTATAAAAAGAGGGAAAAGGTTTCTAATTCTCATCAGACTTAAAATTTGAAGCGCAAATATATAATTTAATGTCAATAGAAGTTTGTAATTCAAATCAATCCTATATTTTTGCTGAACTAAAAAAAAGCTAATGAATTTACACGAATATCAAGGAAAAGAGTTGTTAAACAGCTTTGGGGTAAGAATACAAAGAGGAATTGTTGCAAGTACTCCTGTGGAAGCAGTAGCAGCTGCTGAAAAATTAACAGCTGATACTGGTACTAGCTGGTGGGTAATAAAAGCACAAATTCATGCTGGTGGAAGAGGAAAAGGTGGAGGTGTGAAACTGGCTAAATCGTTAGAAGAAGTAAAAAACATTGCTAATGAAATTTTAGGGATGCATTTAATCACTCCTCAAACATCAGCAAAAGGAAAATTGGTAAATCAAGTACTTATTGCAGAAGATGTTTATTATCCAGGAAAAAGTGAAACTTCTGAATTTTACATGTCCGTTTTACTCAATAGAGGTACGGGAAGAAATATGATAATGTATTCTACAGAAGGCGGAATGGATATTGAAGCAGTTGCTGAAGATACTCCACATTTAATCTTTCATGAAGAGATAGATCCTAAAGTTGGTTTAACAGGATTCCAATGTAGAAAAGTGGCTTTCAATTTAGGGCTTAGCGGAACTGCTTTTAAAGAAATGACAAAATTTGTTTTTGCACTTTATACCGCTTATGACAAAACAGATTCTTCCCTTTTCGAGATTAATCCAGTACTCAAAACTTCTGATGATAAAATATTGGCGGTAGATTCGAAAGTGTCTATTGATGACAATTCCCTTTTCCGACATAAAGATTTAGCAGAATTAAGAGATAAAAGAGAGGAAGATCCAACAGAAGTAGAAGCGAGAGAATACGGATTGAACTTTGTAAAATTAGATGGTAATGTGGGCTGTATGGTAAATGGTGCTGGGCTTGCTATGGCAACTATGGACATCATCAAAATGGCAGGAGGTAATCCGGCAAACTTCTTGGATGTGGGCGGAACGGCAGATGCTAAAAGGGTAGAGCAAGCATTCCGCATTATTTTAAGGGATAAAAATGTAAAAGCACTTTTGGTAAATATTTTTGGAGGTATTGTTCGTTGCGATAGAGTAGCACAAGGTATTGTGGATGCCTACAATAATATTGGTGACATTAATATTCCTTTGATCGTTCGCTTGGAAGGAACCAATGCAAAAGAAGCCAAAAAACTAATTGATGAAAGCGGACTAAAAGTAGAATCAGTAATTCTATTGCAAGAAGCTGCTGATAAGGTTGCAGAAGTACTTGCTTAGATATTAGATAATGAAATCCCTGCCATTTGGTGGAGATTTTTTATTGCTCTTCAGCAAACTTTTTGAAATTATCTGACCATTTTTGCCCTAGTTTTAATTTTAGAGGAAACTATATTTTTTGTTCAACATTTTAGGGGGAACTTTTAATAATTTTTTGGAAAGCCTTCTCGCAAGAGATGTGCTGAATATTCTCTTCCCTTTTAAACCAGCTTATTTGTCTTTTAGCAAATCGTCTTGTGTTTTGTTTTATTTTATTTATGGCTTCTTCCAAACTAATTTCTCCATCAAAATAGGAAAATAATTCTTTGTAGCCGACCGTTTGCAAAGCATTTTTATTTTTGTAGGGGATTAAATTTTCCACCTCTTTTAGTAATTCTTCTTCCATCATCAAATCGACTCTCCTGTTTATTCTTTCGTATAATTTTTCTCTTTCCATTTCTAATGAAAAATGAGAGATTTTGAAATCCCTTTTTGCAGATGTTTTATTTCTGAAAGAGGAAAACGGTTTTCTACTTTCTCTTATTACAGCCAATGCCCTTATCAATCTTTGGGGATTATTTATATCAACAATATCAAAATAAACAGGGTCCCGTTTTTTAAGTTCATCTTGCAAAAATGTAATTCCTTTATTTTTATATTCTGCAATAAGTTCCTTTTTAATTTTCTCATCCACTTCCGGAAATGTATCCAATCCATTACAAACAGCATCTATGTACAATCCTGAACCGCCAGCCATAATTAGCGTATCGGTTTTCTTAAATAAAGTATACAAAACTGCTATTGCATCTTTTTCAAAAAGCCCAACATTATAATCATCCTTTACCGATAAATGCTGAATAAAATGATGTTTGACTTTTATTAATTCTTCCTGGGATGGAGGTGTAGCACCTATTTTTAGTTCTTTATAAAATTGCCTGGAATCAGCTGAAATTATTTCAGAATTAAAGTGCTGAGCAAGTTGGATGCTTAATGCAGTTTTTCCAATTGCAGTAGCCCCAGAAATGACGATTAAGCGTTTATTCTTATCAGCAACACTCATCTGAAAAATTATTTTTTTGCTTTTGGAGTAAGCTTGATTTCTACTCCTTTTTTTATCATAAAATCCATGGCCTCTTTTTTATTATTTTTTATCTCTCCATCTAGAATAGCTTCTTTTATAGCGTTTTTAATGATTCCAATTTCTCTGCCAGAGTTTATACCAAAAAAATCCATTATTTCTTCTCCATTAATGGGTGGTTGCCAATTTCGGATATGATCTTTTTCTTCCACTTCTTTTAACTTCCTTCTTACCAATTGAAAATTATCAAGATACTTTTTTACTTTATTAGGATTTTTGGATGTAATATCGGCATCACAAAGCATCATTAAATCATCAATATCATCTCCTGCATCAAAAAGTAGTCGTCTCACTGCTGAATCGGTAACAATATCTTTGGCCAAAACAATTGGGCGTAAATGAAGCAAAACCAATTTTTTCACATACTTCATTTTTTCGTTTAGTGGCAATTTCAAATTTTTGAAAATTTTTGGCACTATTTTTGAACCAAAAAACTCATGCCCATGAAAAGTCCAGCCCTGATTTTTATAGTATTTTTTTGTGGATGGCTTTGCAATATCGTGTAGTAAAGCAGCCCATCTGAGCCACAAATCTTCTGTATTTACGGATATATTATCTAAAACCTCTAAGGTGTGGTAAAAATTATCTTTGTGGGCATGACCGTTTTTTATATCTACTCCTTGCAGATTGCAAACCTCAGGGAAAAACTGATGTAAAAGCCCTGTTTCAAACAAAAGATTAATGCCAATAGAAGGCTTTTCACAGAGCATTATTTTGTTAAACTCATCCGTAATTCTTTCAGTTGAAACAATATTCAGTCGCTTAGCATTTTGTTTTATGGCCTGAAAAGATTTTTTTTCAATATTGTAATCTAATTGTGTTGCAAAACGAATCGCTCGCATCATCCTTAGTGGATCGTCAGAATAAGTAATATCTGGGTCAAGTGGCGTTCTGATAATCTTATTTTCTAAATCTTTTTGACCACTAAAGGGGTCAATTAGTTTTCCGAAATCTGAATCATTTAACTGAATTGCTAAAGCATTAATAGTGAAATCCCTTCTGTTTTGGTCATCTTGTAATGTGCCATCTTCCACTATTGGCTTTCTTGAATTTGCTCGGTAAGACTCCTTTCTTGCCCCAACAAATTCATAAGTTTCTCCTCCATAATTAACCATAGCAGTGCCAAAATTTTTAAAAACTTTATAATTGGCTTTTTTTCCTAGCTTATTGGCTACTTTTTTTGCAAGTGTTATCCCACTTCCAACACATACAAAATCAATATCAGTTTGTTGTTGTTTACGATTAATAAGTAAATCCCTTACCCAACCACCAACCACAAATGTCGGATAGTTTAACTCATCTGAAATTTTAGAAATAATGCTAAAAATGGGATTTTTTAGGGATTTTTTTAAATTCATTCTATCGTAACTTTTTAATGCTACCATTCATATTTATTAGTATAATTTGGGATGGTTTGTTCATGATTTCATCTTGCCGCAAATTTACTACATAATCAACATTAGTTTTTATTTCATCCGTAATTTCTGAGAATTGTTTTGGAAATACACTTCCACTAATATTTGCAGATGTAGATACTATTGGTTTTCCAAATTGCTGAATCAGTTCATTGCAAAATTTATCATTTACTATTCTGATTGCAGCTGAACTATCTTTCGCTAATAGATTAGAACTTATTCCTATTATATTAGGAAAAATAATGGTAGTTGGTTTTGTAGTAATGTCAAAATTAGGAATTGAATTTGTAATATTTTGTAGCTGTGTTTTATCACTAACTAATGAAATAAGTGCTTTGCTCTCAGTCCTTTTTTTGATTTTGTAAATCTTTTCAATTGCTTTAGAGTTTGTTGCGTCACAGCCAATTCCCCAAATCGTATCAGTAGGGTAGAGGATGATTCCCCCATTTATTAATACTTGTAAAGCGCTATTAATTTCCTTTTGCATTACGATATTCCTTTAAGTATTGGTAACGCATTTTAACTCCTTTTGCTTGATATGATGCAATAGTAAAACCAACTAGTCCATCTAATATTCCTAGTTGTAAAATAGAGTGTTTAATAAACCTGAAAGCCGGTTTTATAAGAGTATGAAATAGAGTGATTCTGCCTATTTTTTTGTCATAATCCTTTGCTTGCCACCTAGCATATCGTTCTAATTTTTTCAGATAGGCTTCTTTAGTTTTAAAAGTATTATGCGTTATTATATTTTTCAACAATCCAATTTTCCCAGAACTAATTATTTCAGCATGCACATGTTTATTTTCGTATTTATTTTCGTCACGCTTAAATAATCGAATAACCCTATCGCCTTGCCATCCACTAAAGGATACTTTTTTTTCCATGAAATAATTTTGACGTTTAATCCAAAAGGTACTATAATTAGTATTTGAATTTATGGTAGAAAGCACTTCTTTTTTCAGTTTAGTGGTAACTCTTTCATCTGCATCTAAAAGTAATATCCAATTATGTTTTGCTTGAGGAATTGCCCAGTTTTTCTGTGATGCAGAGTTTTCATATTCTCTTTGTAAAATTATATCTGCAAGTGGTGTAGCTAGTTCAATTGTTCTGTCTGAACTGAATGAATCTACAACCATAACTTCATCAGCAAAAGCAATAGATTTTATTGCATCTACAATATTATGTTCCTCATTTCCTGTTGGTATTATTGCAGTAAGTTTTTCCATACTATAAGGAAATATAAACCTCCATTAAGTTTTTAGCAATTTTATCATCCGTAAAATTTTGAGCATACTCAAAACCTTTTGTTTGCATTTCCTTTTGCAAATCAGAGGAATTTTGAATTTCAAGAATAGCTGCTTTCATTTGCTCAACCGATAGCGGGTTGATGTATTTAGTGGTAGGACCTCCTACTTCAGAAAAACAACCCCCTTTTGATGTGATTACAGGAGTTTTAGAAAATAAAGATTCCAGAATTGGGATGCCAAAACCTTCAAAAATAGAAGGATAGATGAGCATCTGTGCACTTTGGTAAATAGCGGCCATTTCTTCTATCTCAAGGCCACTTAAAAAAGCTACTCTATTTGATAAATTGTGTTCAGAAATAAAGCGTAAGCATTTTATTTTATAAGCCTTTCCATTGCCAATTACGATAAGCTTTTGATTAGGTAATTCTTTTAAGGTTTTAAGTAGTGTGAGGAGGTTTTTACGCTCTTCAATACTACCAACATAAAGTAAATAGTCCTTTGGTAAATTATACTTTATTTGTATTTCTTGTTTCTTATTGGCTGTAATTTCATTTTGAAAAATACTATTACAACCTTGATAAACTACTTCAATTTTTTTTTCAGGAATGAAAAAGAAATCAATGATATCTTGTTTGGTTTGCTGGCTTACGGCAATAATTTTATTCGCCCTTAAACATGCTGATTTGAATTTTTTATTATAGATTTTTCGATCAATAAGCCTGAATAAATGGGGGTAACGAATAAAAATAAGATCATGAATAGTAACTACTGTTTTGATATTTGTTTTCTCAATCCCCAAAGGAAGCTCATGGCTTAATCCGTGATAGATATCGATTTTGTTAGTGAATAAATCACGGACGATACTCTTACTTCTCCAATAGGACTTTAAGGCCTTATTAATTAAAGATTGAGGAGTACGAACAAATGTATTGACACTGTCATTTAAAAAAGATAAACGGCTGTTTTCTTTTTCCTTTGGCGTGTATAAAAAGTATTTGTTATCCGCATAGAAATGGGCTAGTATACGAATGGTATCACGGGAGTAGTTACCTAAACCTGTATTGTTTAAAAAGGCTCGTTTTGCATCAAATCCTATTCTCATTATACGGCTACATTATATTCTCTAAGTGCATCATTCAATGATGTTTTTTTGTTGGTACTTTCCTTTCGTTTACCAATGATAAGTGCACAAGGAACTCCATAATTTCCTGATGGAAACTCTTTGTTGTAAGTGCCTGGAATAACTACTGAACGAGAAGAGACAATTCCTTTGTATTCAATAGGAGTATCGCCACTCACATCAATTATTTTAGTGGAGGCAGTAAGCACAACATTAGCACCAAGCACTGCTTCTTTTTCTATTTTGACTCCTTCCACTACTATAGATCGTGAGCCAATAAAAGCATCATCTTCAATAATTACAGGTGCAGCTTGTACGGGTTCCAGCACGCCACCAATACCAACACCACCTGATAGATGTACATTTTTACCGATTTGAGCACAAGATCCTACTGTTGCCCAAGTATCAACCATAGTGCCGCTATCCACATAAGCACCAATATTTACATAAGATGGCATCATGATAACGCCAGGCGCCAAATAGGCACCATAACGTGCAATTGCATGAGGGACAACCCTAACACCAAGCTCAGCATAACCACTTTTAAGTTTCATTTTATCGTGAAATTCTAAGGGGCCAATTTCTATGGTTTCCATCTTTTGAATGGGGAAGTAAAGGATAACAGCTTTTTTTACCCAATCGTTAACTTGCCATCCATCAGTTGTTGGCTGGGCAGTTCGCAAGCGCCCTTTATCAATTTCTTCAATTACAGATCTGATGCAATCTTGAGTAGCTTGTTGTTTTAGTAATTCTCGGTTTGCCCAAGCTGCTTCAATTATTGTTCTCCTTGGTTCGTTCATAAAGGCAAAGATAAAAGTTTAATGTAACAATTTGAAAATATAGGATGCAATAATATAAAAGGAAGGTTAAAAAAAGACATAAAAAAAACGGTAAAAACCGCAAATCAACAACTTATACGACTATAAATTAATAAAGTTTCAATTTTTTTGAATAACTGAGATATTGTAATGAGAATTGAATTTGTATATTCAATTTTCTTAAATTTGCGCATAAATAATATTGTTATGAAAAAAATTACTATCATTCTTTGTCTGATTTGCTTTATTTTTTCTTCTTTTTCAAAAGAGATTCGACTTACAGATTCGTACAATCAATTTGAAATTACAGATAATTCAACAGAAGAATTTTCTTTTGTAAGTAGTTTTGCTAACTTTACAACTAAGGTTATTAAAACAAAAGAAGGTGATTTTGTGAAAATAATTGTAAAAGGATATTCTGCTGAAAATAATTTTGGAAAGCCGGAACTTCCTGTTTTAAAGAAACTTTTTAGTATTCCTTATGGAGGAGAGGTAGTTGTAAAAATTATAAATATTCAAGAGCAAATTATTTTTCTGAATGATTATGGAATTTATTTACCTATTTTTCCTAATCAACCCTCTATTTCAAAAAGTGAGAATGCAGAAGATGTGCCTTTTGTTTTTGATAGAGATTTTTATCAAATCAATGCATTTAATGAAAACCCTATTGTAAAAACGGAAGTTTTGGGTAAAATGCGTGGTAGAGAGATGGGACGATTAAGCATTTCTCCATTTAGCTACAACCCTGTTACAAATGAGCTTAAAATCATCACTAAGATAGAAGTTAAAGTAATTTTTAAAAATGCAGATTACGAAATGGATTTAGCAATAAGAAAGCAATATTTTAATCCAAATTTTGAACATCAGTTTAATCGATTTGCGAATTACTTGCCGATTCCTACAAAGGATCTAATTACAACTTACCCAATAAAATATGTGATTATTGCCGATCCTATGTTTCAATCCATTTTACAACCATTTGTAGAGTGGAAAATCAAGAAAGGATTTGAAGTAATTGAGGGCTATACAGATGATCCGGCAGTTGGAAATACAACAACTTCCATAAAAGCTTATATTAAAAATATGTATGATAATGCTACTGTAAATAATCCTGCTCCAACTTATTTGCTTCTTGTTGGCGATGAAGCCCAAGTACCTTCTTTTAATGGAAATGCTGGCTCTCATTTAGCGGATATGTACTATTGTGAATTTGATGGTGGAGGTGATTTTTACCCTGAAATGTATTATGGTAGATTTTCAGCCACTATTCCAGAACAGTTAACGCCACAAATACTTAAAACTTTAGAATACGAACAATATACCATGCCAGATCCTTCTTATCTGGATGAGGTATTGATGGTTGCGGGGGTAGACGCATCTATGGCACCAACTTATGGAAATGGGCAAATAAATTATGGAACCGATAATTATTTCAATGCCGCTCATAGCTTGACTTCTTACACTTATTTGTATGGTTCAGGAAGCCCTATTACTTCAGATATGCCAGGGGCTTCTGCTGCAATAATTGCAGATGTGAGTGGTGGAGTTGGCTTTGCGAATTATACAGCTCATTGCGGTTCTTCCGGTTGGTCTGATCCAAGCTTTTCAACATCTGATGTGCCATCATTACAGAACGCTAATGAGTATGGATTGATGATAGGAAATTGTTGTCAATCGAACAAATTTGATGTGCTAGAATGTTTTGGAGAAGCACTTTTGCGTGCAAATAGTAAAGGGGCAGTTGGTTATATTGGTGGAAGTAATAATACTTATTGGGATGAAGATTATTGGTGGGGTGTTGGAAGTGGGACAACAGCTTGGTCAGGAAACCCCAATGCACCACCATCCACTACAACATATCAGCAAACAGGTTTAGGGAGTTATGATTGTATAATGCATGAAAATGGTGAGCAACAAGCTGATTGGTTTATAACACAAGGACAAATACTTCATGCTGGAAATTTAGCAGTAACTCAAGCTGGTGGAGCTGAGCAATATTATTGGGAGATTTATCATTTAATGGGCGATCCTTCTGTAATGCCATATATTGGAGTGCCTTCTGCTATGACTGTTAATCATTTATCTGCTGTTGCCGTTGGCACTTCTACGCTTGTCGTTACTACTGAGCAGCATGCATATGTTGCGCTTTCAATGAATGGCGTTTTGATAGATGCACAAATTGTGGGACAAAGCGGAATGATTACTTTAAGTTTTTCACCTCTAAGCAATATTGGAACTGCCGATTTGGTGGTTACCAAACAATTCAGAGAGCCGTATTTTGGAACCGTTTCTGTAATTACTACAAACGCTCCTTTTGTGATTTGTTCTAATTATTTAGTGGATGATAGTTTTGGAAACAATAATGGTTTAGTAGATTATGGGGAAGTGATTCATTTGGATGTGGACTTGCAGAATTTGGGCTCGGTAAATGCAACTAATGTGAGTGTGAAACTCAGCACAAACAATCAATACATCAGCATTACAGATAGTTTGGATTTTTCTTCTGGAGTGAATGCCAATCAAACTACAAATATTGCGAATGCATTTACTTTTGAGGTGGATAATAATATTCCTGATCAGCATCAAGTACAGTTTCAGTTAGATGTAACGGATGCTAGCGGAAATTCTTGGATTTCGAATATCCATGTTGTGCTAAATGCGCCACTATTAGGGCATATAAGTTTCACAATTAATGATACGATAACAGGAAATGGAAATGGAAAATTAGATGCTGGAGAAACTGTAGACTTGATTGTAGAAGTAGTGAATTCTGGCCATGCTGATATTAGTAATTTGTTGGCTAACTTATCTAGTTCAAGCTCTTATGTAAGCGTTACCTCTGCTACTTCCAATATCAATAATTTGAATATTAGCCAGTCCACCAATGCGATATTTACTATTAGCATTGATGCACTTACGCCTTTAGGCACTTTAGCTCAATTTCCTTTTGATTTTGGAAACGGTACTTACAATTACAATTTTACTTTCTCAGATGTGATTGGTATCATTGATGAGGATTATGAAACAGGAAATTTCACTAATTACACTTGGACACATAATAATTTCCCTTGGGTTATTGATAGCGTTCAACCCTATGAAGGAGTGTTTTGTAGCCAATCTTTTAACGGATTGCCTGATGGAGAAGAATCGGAACTTTTTATAAGTGTAAATGTTTTGGCTGCCGGAGATATTTCCTTTTACTTTTCTGTTTCTTCAGAAGAAGATTTTGACTTTTTGAAGTTTAAAATAAATGGAGCAAAAATGTCACAATGGTCAGGCAATATGCCATGGACTTTGGTTACTTATCCGGTAGGAGTGGGGCCAAATATTTTCAAATGGGAGTATGAAAAAGATGGTAGTTGGGCTATTGGGCAGGATTGTGCTTGGATAGATTATATCGTTTTCCCTCCAATTGATTTAAATGCTTTGTCAGTTGTTGAAAATTATGCAGATATAAAATTATTTCCAAACCCTACAATGGGCTCTTTTTCCATTACTTTTAAGGATTCCAAACAGCATGATTTAAGAATTTTGGATGTGAATGGAAAAGTGCTTAAATCTGCCAATAGTATAAGTAAAAATTGGTATTTTGATATTTCCGATTATTCTTCCGGTACATACATTATAGAAGTTCTGCCGGAAGCAATTACTTATCAAATTGTAAAACAATAGTGGCAAAAGCCCTTGGAATTGATTACGGTAAAAAGCGAATCGGTATAGCAATTTCCGATTCTTTACAAATAATTGCATCTGCACTTACAACCGTAAACACTCCTGATATTTTTATTTTTTTAGATGATTTATTAAAAAAACAAGAAATAGATTGCTTTGTAGTGGGCGAGCCGAAAAACCTAGATGGAACTCCAACAGATAGCACAGCAATAACGGAAGAATTTGTAGCAAAACTATCTAAAAAATATTCTCAAATTTTTATTAAAAGAATTGACGAAAGATTTACTTCCAAAATTGCCAAACAAAGTATTTTAGATGCTGGTATAAAAAAAATGAAAAGAAGAGATAAAGCGCTAGTAGACAAAGTAAGTGCTGCAATTATTTTGCAGAGTTATTTGGATGCAAAATAAAATACAACTGTCATCCTGAACTCATGTGAAGGATCTGCCTTTTCCTTTTTGTCATTGCGAATAAAATGAAGCAATCTAAAAAGAGATAGCCACTTCATTAGTTGCATAGTTTTTGATTTACTTTCAGCTTCCGGCAAATGGTGTCCCGAAAATTCCAACTGCAAGTTCTGCCCAAATGAGTAGAAATACTACAAGAATTGTTATGCATATCGCAATCCTGTGCTTTATTTTACTTACTTTCCTGATAGTAAGCTCACAGATGAACCCTATGCTTAGCAATAGGATACCCATTACTACAAAATCTAAGATTGTCCATGAAACTTCATCTGTGAATTGCATTGCAATAAGTGGAATAGACAATAGAATTGCCACTACTATTAAAATATTTTTTTGACTTTTATTTTTCATAATTATAATGATTTTGTTAAAAGGTAGCTACATTTTTTTCCAAAATTTGCTATGACATATTATTCTAAGGACTATTGTCTATCTACTGAATACTGTCTACTGGTTTCTGTCTTTTTACCTCAAATCAATTACCTCAACATCTGGATAGTTGGTAGTATTAAAGTTAAAAGGAGGGAGTTCTTGATTGGTTTTAAAACTTTTAATATTGTAGGTGTAAATTCCTCCATTTTTATCGTAAAGTGCTAAAATACTTATTTGGCTTTTTAGTGCATTTATCGTTAATCGTATTTTCATAATTGGGCCACTTTCCTTTGGGAAAAGGTCAATGATATGCATTCGCACTCCATTAACTGATTTTGCCTCTACATAAGCGCTTTTATAGTCTTCATCATAAACGGTAAAAAGTTTGTTGGGGCTTAGGGCATCTTCATCTTCCAAGTCATAATCCATAATTTGCACCTCATTCATTTCTTTCAAATAAATCCAATGCGTAGTGCCGTTATTTATTATGAGTTGCTGAGGCATATCAATCCTAAAGTTTTCACCTTCCAAATCCAATTTCCCTCTACTTTTCTCATTTATTCCAGCACTTTTGTTAGTGAAAATGTGGTCAAATTCTATACTAATAGAACTGTATATTTTTGTGGTTTCACTTAATTTTGCTAATATATCAGTAGCTAATTTATCTTGCCCTATTGCATTAGTTAAGCTTATACAAATACTTAAAAATAAAGTAATTATCTTTTTCATCTTAATTGTTTAATGTATTTAGTAATTCCTCCAAAGCCATTTCATCACGAACCAATACTTGCCTTGCTTTACTGCCTTCAAAAGGACCAACAATTCCGGCTGCTTCCAGTTCATCTATTATTCTTCCTGCTCGGTTGTATCCCAGTTTTAATCTTCTTTGTATCATAGAGGTGGAGCCCTGTTGGTGCTTTACAACTACTCTTGCCGCATCATCAAACAAGGCATCTCTTTCATCTAAATTAATATCGCCATTAGCTGTTTCTGCTTCTCCAACAAATTCTGGAAGCATATACGCATCAGGGTAAGCCCTTTGCGCGCCAATATAATCACAAATAGCATCTACTTCAGGAGTATCAATAAAAGCGCATTGCAAACGCGATAAATCACTGCCAGTTGAAATTAGCATATCGCCCATTCCTATTAATTGTTCGGCTCCTTTACTATCCATAATTGTTCTGGAATCAGTGGATGAAGTTACCCTAAAAGCAACCCTTGCTGGGAAGTTGGCTTTTATAAGTCCTGTAATTACATTTACAGATGGTCTTTGTGTAGCTACAATCAAATGAATACCAATGGCACGAGCCAATTGTGCAAGGCGGGCAATAGGGGTTTCAATCTCTTTTCCTGCTGTCATTATTAAATCAGAAAACTCATCAATAATCAAAACTATGTATGGTAAAAATCTATGTCCATCATTTGGATTTAGCTTTCGTGCGATAAACTTTTTATTGTATTCCACAATATTTCTACAATGTGCTTGCTTGCACAAGTCGTATCTTTCGTCCATCTCAATGCAAAGGGAATTTATGGTATTCACCACCTTTTTGGTATCGGTAATTATTGCATCTTCCGAATCAGGGAGTTTTGCCAAATAATGTCTTTCAATTTTATTAAAAAGTGATAGTTCTACTTTCTTTGGATCAACCAATACAAACTTAATTTGTGATGGGTGCTTTTTATACAATAAGGATGCCAAGACTACATTCAGCCCAACTGATTTCCCTTGCCCAGTTGCACCTGCCATAAGCAGGTGAGGCATTTTTGCTAAATCCACTACATAGGTTTCGTTAGATATGGTTTTCCCAAAAGCAATTGGTAATTCCATTTTACTATTCTGAAACTTTTCAGAGGATAGCACATCAAACATGGAAACTATATTCTTGTTTTTATTAGGTACTTCAATACCAATGGTGCCTCTTCCAGGAATTGGGGCTATAATTCTAATTCCTTCTGCTGCCAAGCTAAGGGCTATATCATCTTCCAGGTTTTTAATTTTCGAGATTCTAATTCCTGCTTCTGGCACAATTTCATAAAGAGTGATAGTGGGCCCAATGGTGGCTTTTATAGAGTCAATGCCTATGCTATAATTTCCAAGCGTTTCCACAATTCTTACCTTATTTGCTTCCAACTCCTCTTTGTCTATTTTTATTTCACTTTCTCCATAATCTTTCAGTAAATCAATTCCCGGCATCTTATATTCAGATAGTTCCAAAGTAGGGTCGTAATCTCCCAATTCTTTCAGTTTATCTTTTATTTCTTTCTCTGATAGGGTTTCTTCCTTTTCACTTTCAGTTACTTCCATACTCAAATCATCTGATTTCTGTTGAGCTTCCTCTTCTGGTTTTTTTGCTTTCTCTTCATTAACTATTTCTGGCTGAACTACTTTAATTTCAGGAGGTGTATTGATGATGTCCTCTTTCTTTTCCTCTTCTTCTACTTCTATTTTTGTTTCAGTATCTATTCTTGTAGTAGGTTTTAATTTGTTTAACCAGACTTTCAAAAATGAAAAATTAATTTTTATAGCTGGAAACCAAATTACAATTAAACAGACAACAAGCAATAATTTAGTTCCAATTGAACCAATCATGCCGTTAAGCCAAATGTTGCTTTCATAGCCAACTCCACCGCCTAAAATCAAATTATCAGTATTAAAGAAATGCCCTAAAAATATGGATATCCAAATCATTGCCAGCAATCCATGTTTGATTGATTTACCTAATGGTAAGGTCTGTATTTTCAAAAGTTTAAGTCCAATAATAATTAGTAATGCAATAAGGATAAAAGAAGAAATTCCAAAACCCTGATAAATAAACCAATGTGCAACCAATGCGCCTAATTTTCCCAGACTATTCTCCACTATTATTTTAGAGTTGCTGATTACCTGAGCCCACGTTCCGCTTATTTTATCCAAATCGTTTGTCCAATTAAACAAAAAAGAAATAAATGCAATAAGTAGATAAGAAGTAAGTAGCAGAATAATAATCCCTAACTTTTTATGGTTTTTTTCGTTTTTGAAAGGGGCAGTAATTCTAGAAAATCTGAATCTACTTTTCGTTTTTGATGTTTTTAATCTTACATTCATAGAAATCCAAAAATACAAATACTAAGTAGTATTGTACCGATAATATAACTATTATATTAGCAATAAATTGTTAATAATTATACCTTAATATCCTATTATGAATTTTGGTAAAAAGCAGAATTAAAAAATTAAATTTGCAAACAGAAATGATTCATCTGAAAATAAATAATGAAACGGCTTCTTTGACAATGGTAATTGTCGGAATAGTAAAGGACTTTGGGGGGGGGGCAACACTTTCCAAATGCATTGACCCTAAATCAAGAGCACATATATTGGCAGGAACTTATCCCATTGAAGAAGATATTAGAAGGGAAATGGATGCATTTGTTGCTGTTTTTGAAAAGTATGGTATTAAAGTATGTAGACCAAAAAATATCAAAGGATTGAATCAGATTTTTACGCGTGATATTACTTTTGTGGTTGATGATAAATTGGTAATTTCAAATATTATTGAAGAGAGAAAAAAAGAAATTAATGCTGTGGCTGATGTGTTGTGTCAAATTCCTGAAAAGGATATTATAAAAATGCCACTGATTGCAAGGGCTGAAGGTGGTGATGTAATGCCATGGAATGACTATGTATTTGTTGGGTATTCTGAAAAAGAAGATTTTGAAAAATATACAGTTGCCCGAACCAACAAAGCAGGAGTTGAATTTTTAACTGAAACTTTTCCTACTAAAAAAGTAAAAGGTTTTGAACTCAATAAATCGGATGATGACCCAAGAGAAAATGCCTTGCACTTGGACTGTTGTTTTCAGCCGATAGGAAAAAATATGGCTATTATGTACAAGGATGGTTTTAAGCATTCAGCAGATGTTGAGTTTTTAGTGAATTATTTTGGTAATGAAAACATAATTAAAGTAAGCAAAGAAGAAATGTACAATATGAACTGCAATGTATTTTCAATTTCAGAAAGCGTTATTATTTCAGAAAAAGGATTTACAAGGTTAAATACAGAGCTAAGGAAAAGAGGATTTACAGTAGAGGAAGTTCCTTATGCTGAAATAGCAAAAATGGGAGGGCTTTTAAGATGTTCAACAATGCCGTTAATTAGAAGTTAGATTTGAGATAATAGATATTAGATAGATGAAACAGATTACAAATACAATAATGATGATAAAGCCAGTGGGCTTTAGGTACAATGAGCAAACGGCTGTCAATAATTATTATCAAAAGGTATTGGCTAATTTAACTGCTGAGCAAACGCAAGAAAATGCCTTAAGTGAGTTCAATGCATTTGTAGATAAATTAAGAAATGCAGGAGTGAATGTGGTGGTGGTTGAGGATACTAAAAATCCTGACACTCCTGATTCAATATTTCCTAACAATTGGGTTTCTTTTCATGAAAACGGAATTGTAGGGCTTTACCCTATGTGTGCGGAAAATAGAAGAGATGAAAGAAGGGAAGATATTTTTGATATTTTAGTAGATGAACATGGTTTTTCTATTGAAGAAATAAAGGATTTTACAGAATTTGAGGAGCATGATAAATTTCTGGAAGGAACTGGAAGTATGGTGTTGGACAGAGAAAATAAGATTTGTTATGCAGCTATTTCTATCCGTACGGATGAGATTGCGGTAATGCAATTCTGTGAGGAGCTTGGCTACAGGCCAGTTTGTTTTACGGCTAACCAAGATGTTGAGGGGGAGCGTATGGCCATTTATCATACTAATGTTTTGATGTGTGTGGCAGATACTTTTGTAGTTATTTGCTTGGATACCATTGATGATGCTATTGAAAGAGAAAATGTAGTGGAAAACTTGAAAGAAACAGGAAAAGAAATTATTGAAATAACAGAAGAACAAAACCAAAGGTTTGCAGGAAATATGTTGCAAGTAATGGGAGATAAACCATATATTGTGATGTCAAATTCAGCTTATAATAGTTTATCAGAAAGTCAAATTAAAACCATTGAAAAACATTGCCCGATTATATATAGTTCCTTAGATACTATTGAGGCCTGTGGAGGAGGAAGTGCTAGATGTATGATGGTAGAAATATTTTTACCAAAACAAAAGTAATGATAGAAGAAATTTTAAAACAGGAGATAGAAAAGTGTTTGGCTGAATTGTATTCAGCAACTGAGCAAAGCATTCAATTTCAAAAAACCAGAAAGGATTTTAAGGGAGACATTACTTTGGTAGTATTCCAACTATTGAGAGCATCAAAAAAAGGGCCTGAACAAACAGCTGAAGAAATAGGAAACTATCTGAAAGAAAAGGTTGCTGAGGTTGCTGATTTTAATGTGGTAAAAGGATTTTTGAACTTAGAAATTACGCAAGAGTATTGGTACAATCAATTTGTTACCGCTTATAATACTGATGATTATGGAGTAGTAAAAGCTGATAAAACCGCACCTACTTATTTAGTAGAATATTCATCACCAAATACAAACAAGCCAATTCACTTAGGGCATTTGCGAAATAATTTTTTGGGCTATTCAGTTGCTGAAATTATTAAAGCAAGTGGTAAAAATGTAAAAAAAGTACAAATCATTAATGATAGAGGAATTCATATTTGTAAATCAATGATTGCTTGGCAGGAGTATGGTAATGGTGAAACTCCTGAGTCTTCTGGAATAAAAGGAGATCATTTGGTGGGGAAATACTATGTGGAGTTTGATAAGTATTATAAAAAAGAAGTTGCTGATTTAGTTGCTGATGGAATGGAGAAAGGGCAAGCCGAAAAAGAAGCGCCTATCTTTAAGAAAGCCCAAGATATGTTGAGGAGTTGGGAGGCAAAAGAGCCAACTGTAATTGCATTGTGGGAGAAAATGAATGAATGGGTATTTGCTGGCTTTGCTGTTACTTATAAAAGATTGGGGGTTGATTTTGATAAGAACTATTATGAAAGCGAAACTTATCTGCTAGGTAAAAAGGTAGTAGAAATTGGCCTTGATAAAGGAGTGTTTTATAAAAAAGAAGATGGGTCGGTATGGATAGATTTATCAGCTGAAGGATTAGATGAAAAAATTATTTTGCGTTCGGATGGCACAGCTGTTTACATGACGCAAGATATTGGAACAGCTATACAAAGACATGAGGATTTTTATTTTTCCCATATGGCTTATACAGTTGCCAATGAGCAAGATTATCATTTTAAGGTACTATTTTTAATCCTTGATAAATTAGGCTATGAGTGGGCAAAAAACTGTTATCATTTATCCTATGGAATGGTAGATTTACCTTCTGGAAGAATGAAATCACGTGAAGGTACTGTGGTTGATGCGGATGATTTTATGCAGGAAATGGTTGATACAGCCAAAAGTATAGCAAAGGAATTAGGAAAATTAGAGGGACTTAGTGAGAAAGAGGCAAATGCACTCTATGAAATAGTTGGTATGGGAGCATTAAAATATTTTCTACTAAAAGTTGATCCTAAAAAGCGTATGCTTTTTGACCCTAAAGAATCCATAGATTTTAACGGAAATACTGGGCCTTTTATTCAATATACTTATGCGCGTATTCAATCCTTAAAAAGAAAGCATACTTCTGAGGTGGAAATGCCAAAGTCAGTAGCTATTACCGCTAAGGAACAAGAAATTATAAAATTATTGACTGAATTCCCTGCTGTGATACAAGAATCGGCAGCTAATTATAGCCCAGCACTTGTGGCTAACTATGCCTATGACTTGGTGAAGGAGTACAATACTTACTATCAAAACACTTCTATACTTACAGCTGAAAGTAATGAGTTAATCAATTTCCGATTAGGCTTATCAGTTAAAGTTGGTGAAGTGATAAAAACAGCTATGCGCTTGTTGGGTGCTGGTGTGCCGGACAGGATGTAGCTGATATTAATGTGGAGGTAATTTCTCTTTATACAATTTAATCCAATCTTTAGGACTCATTTTACTGCAAAGTTCTCCTATTAAATCAAAAGGTATATCTTCCATTTTTTTGAAACGAACACAAGATTTCCCCATATCTAATTTGTATTTGCAATATTTTGGGTATTCACTTACAAACCAATTTAAAAGCTCAGGATTAGCGTAAACTCCCATGTGGTAAAGAGCTATAAAATTCTTTTGAGAGGCAACATTAATAAAAGGTAATGGTAATTCTGGTGTACAATGGTAACCATCAGAGTAAAGTGAAT
>Ga0066369_10000287_pt1 | contig 22107 bp, 18 predicted proteins | sample Knorr_S7_td_Bott_FD_70972 | JGI IMG/M metagenome (GOLD analysis project Ga0066369, IMG submission 70972) | Marine microbial communities from Southern Atlantic Ocean transect - Knorr_S7_td_Bottom_ad_4513_LV_A | ecosystem: Environmental > Aquatic > Marine > Oceanic | place: Southern Atlantic... | reverse complement strand
CAAGAAGAAAGACTCTGGTGATGGCGAAGGTATGGATGACCTTCTTGGCAAGCTCGATGAACTTTAATTTGAGTTAGGAGTCGTCCTTATCATCCCCTTTCCTTGATTCCTTGACCACGGGCCCGTGGCTTAGCCTGGTTAGAGCACCCGACTGATAATCGGGAGGTCACCGGTTCAAATCCGGTCGGGCCCACCAGATTATTCTAATTTTTATCCATGAAGGGGTAGGTCCAGTCATGGAAGGGAATATTGGCGCGCTTTACAGATCGTGGAGATATCCACCTCAAAAGATTCAATGGACCTCCTGCCTTGTCATTGGTTCCTGATGCCCGAGCGCCTCCAAACGGTTGCTGGCCGACCACAGCTCCAGTAGGTTTGTCATTTATGTAAAAATTACCAGCCGTAAATCTGAGGGCCTCATAAGCTTTCTGAATGTTTTCTTCGCTGGTCGCAAAAATGGAACCTGTCAATGCATAAGGAGATGACTTGTCACACAGTTCTAAGACATCCTCAAAATCATTATCCTCATAGACATAAACTGTCAGGACGGGGCCAAATATTTCTTGGACCATGGATTCTGATTGAGGGTTGTTAGTCACAATAATTGTAGGTTCAATGAACCACCCGGTACTATCATCACTCCCACCTCCAACAACTATCTCACAACACTCCCTTTTCTTGGCTCGGCCAATATACCCTGTAATCTTCTCGAATGCGCGCTTGTCAATTACGGCTGTCATGAAATTGCTAAAATCATTGCAATCGCCCATTTTGATTTTCTTGATCTCGGATATCAGATTCCCATTAATCGCATCCCATACTGATTTGGGGATGTAGGCCCTACTGGCCGCAGAACATTTTTGCCCCTGATATTCGAATGCTCCTCGCAACAACGCTACCAGAAGTCCCTGACGATCACAATCTGGGTGAGCAACCACAAAATCCTTTCCACCAGTTTCTCCAACAACGCGTGGATATCCCTTCAGACCAGGCAAGGCTTCAGCAACACGTTGCCATAAACCCTGAAAAACTGTAGTGGAACCCGTGAAGTGAACTCCTGCAAAATCGGGATTGGAAAGTGCAACCTCCGTTATCTCTGCACCAGAACCTGGCAAGAAGTTGATAACGCCAGGAGGTAAACCCGCTTCCATCATCAAAAGCATCAGCATGTAATTTGAATAATATGAATTTCGACTTGGCTTCCATAGGGCTGTACAACCAACTAATGCAGGAGCACTAGGAAGGTTGCCGGCTATACTGCTAAAATTGAAGGGTGTTATAGCCAGTACAAAACCTTCTAGGGGCCGTATCTCGGTTGTATTAGAAATACCCTCAGGAGAGACAAGTGGTTGAAATTGATCATGAAACTGTCTCGTATAATACGCATTGAACCGCCAGAAATCTATCAACTCGCATGCTGCGTCAATCTCGGCCTGGAATACAGTTTTACTCTGATTGAGCATAGTAGCGGCATTAACTTTCATCCTCCAATCACCTGCTAAAAGATCTGCACATCTCTCAAAGATAGATGCCCGCCCCTCCAGTCCCATATCAATCCATCCGGATTGGGCCTGAACCGCTGAGGTACAGGCAGACTTCATCTCCGAACGTCCTGCAAGGTGAACATTAGCCAGAATATGACCATGGTTATGTGGAATAACTTGAGTTACTGTATTATTGGTGTAAATTTCTTTACCATTTATTATACATGGAATCTCAATCACTTCTGACATTTGTCTATTGATTTCTTCCTTAAGCGCTTTCCTTTCTTCGCTGCCCGGCGCATAGTTTAGAATGGGCTCATTGACAGGATGAGAACTCACATTATGAGCATCAAGACCGAATTAATATTGTTATGTCCTTATGCTGGGCATAATGTTTAATCCACGCTAGAATTACAAAACTGTGGTTAGAATAGATATCAAGGACAAGGATCCTTTTGCGAATGCCGATGCGAAGCCAAAAGATAATATCTCTGCGTCAGGTTTCATTATGAGGGCAATTTTCAGATATTTTAGGATAACTATCATATTCTACATCATTGCTGCACTTATCTACTACTTTATTTTTGGATCTATTCTAGGTTTGGGATCAATCTAGTTCTCGTATATCTCGGATGATTCATAAATATTGTCAAAAATCAATTTGGCAAGTCTAGCTAACTCTGGCTGATTCATCCACATCCCCAAAAGCATATTATTTGAATCGGGAACATCTAGGCCACCCACACAAAATTCCTTTTCATCCACTAATATCATACCTGCTGCTGGCATAGTGGGAGCCAATCTTATTTCAAAAAATCCTTCTAAACGGGATAGGTCAAGCGTCGTGTCCTTCTTGGGGAACAGCATCCGGACCTCAACACCTCTTCCACTCGCGTCAGAAAAAGCCCGACAAACGTTCCTTGGCATCTCGGAAGGGAGAATCGAGGTAATTACATCTATAGACGCATCAGCCCGTTCGCACATTGAAATCACTTGAGAGAATATCTCCATATCCTTGACCGTCAGTGTTTCCAGATAATCGATAGGCTTTGACTGATACAATGGAGATAAGTCAGATTCCACTGATAGAGAGGCTGATTCCATGGCCTTTAACCTTCCTTTAGCTATTTCCATGGGATCTACAGGATAGTAGGATTTAGGATGCTTATTACCTTCAACAACTATACCTTCTGATAACAAATTATCTATTATACCATAAATCTTGGCTCTGGAAAAATTTATGGATCGGCTTATCTCCCCAACTGTAGATTCCTTGGAAACTAGAAGTACATGATAAATCCGGGCCTCGTCATCTGAAAAACCTAACTTCTTGAGTACCGTGATCTGTTTCTCGGTGCTCCCTTTTTGGTGTTGCTTAGATTCTGCCATCCCAAATCGATTTGAGTATTAGTATATAAATGTTTTATATTTTAAGCGCTTAGTCCTATCTTTATATAGTAATACTACTTGTTAATGCTGATTAGAATGGCTGAAGTGGTGATTTGTGGTTACGCTCGCTCTGCCTTTACTCCTGCCAAGAAAGGCCAATTAAGAAAAACAAGGCCGGATGACCTGGCGGCTGAAGTGATCAAGGGTCTCCTCGAAAAGACAGGAGTGAAAAAAGAGGATGTCGAAGATCTGATTCTGGGTTGCGCTTTTCCCGAAGCAGAACAAGGAATGAATCTAGCACGGAATGTTGTATTTCTGACTGGGCTTCCGAAGAGTGTTGGTGGTGTTACTGTAAATAGATTCTGCGCTTCATCGATGCAGGCCATTCATCAAGCTGCTGGAGCGATACACTCAGGTGCTGGAGATCTATTCATTGCGGGTGGTGTTGAATCCATGAGCAGAGTTCCAATGCCTGGTTTCAATCCTATGCTTAATCCAAGCCTAGTGGACATGGATGCATACATTGGGATGGGGCACACTGCCGAGAACTTGGCAAAGAAATATTCGATATCCAGAGAAAGGCAGGAACAAATGGCTCTGGAAAGTCATCAGAAGGCATCTAAGGCGATTGAGAAAGGTGAATTCAAAGACGAGATTATCCCGGTTAATGACATAAGTGAAGATGGATGCATTAGGCCAGATACCACCCTAGAATCAATGGCCCAATTGAAGCCGGCCTTTGACAAAGATGGAGTTGTTACAGCAGGAACTTCATCACCTCTTACAGATGGTGCAGCAGCCGTCATTGTTTGTTCAGAAGATTACGCAAAAGCGAACAAATTGAAAATGCTTGCCTACATACGAGGAATGGCAATTTCGGGATGCAGTCCTGAAATCATGGGAATCGGACCTGTAGTGTCCTCGCAGAAAGCCCTGAAAAGGGCTGGTTTGAAACTAGAAGACATTGACATTATTGAAATGAACGAAGCGTTTGCCGCCCAGAGTCTGGCATGCGTGGATGAGCTAGGGATTGACATGTCAAAGCTCAATATCCATGGTGGCGCGCTTGCAATGGGCCATCCCTTAGGTGCCAGCGGGGCCCGAATAACTGGAAAAGCAGCATCATTACTCCAGAAGAATGGGGCAAGATATGCCCTATCAACCATGTGTGTTGGTGGTGGACAAGGATGTGCAACTATCCTTGAAAGGGCCTGATGATATAGTGAAAATTGAGAAAGTTGCTGTAATTGGGGCTGGGGTCATGGGGAGTGGTATTGCGGCCCATGTAGCAAACGCAGGTCTACCTGTAACCTTGTTAGACATTGTTCCTGAAGGAGCTGAAAATCGTAATATAATCACCGAAACAGCTGTTCAGAAGATGCTGAAGCCAGTCAGAATGGGAAGCCCAACGCCACTAATGCATCGCAAGAATGCAAGACTTATCACCACTGGGAATATAGAAGATCATCTTGATGCACTCGGTGATGCAGATCTGATTATCGAAGTTGTATTGGAAAAATTGGAAATCAAACATAATATTTTCAAGAAAATTGACAAAGTCAGGAAAAAAAATTCGATTGTTACTTCAAATACTTCCACAATACCAAGAAATCAACTAGTTAAGGGAATGCCAAAAACATTTGCAGCGGATTTCATTATAACTCATTTTTTCAATCCACCAAGATACCTTCGTTTATTGGAAATTGTGACCGGGAAAGAGGTAAGTAAAAAGAAAATAGATGCAGTGACCGAATTCTGTGACATTAAGCTTGGGAAAGAAGTTGTAATCTGTAACGATACACCAGGTTTCATTGGAAACAGAATAGGAACTTACTGGACCTTAATTGGAATGGTTGAAGCAGTGAGAATGGGACTTACTGTTGAGGAAGCAGACGCAATCATGGGAAGGCCAATTGGGGCCCCAAAAACAGGGATTTTTTCCTTAGGGGATGTTGTGGGTCTGGACCTGATCCCTCATGTGACAGAAAGCATGTCATCTAATCTTCCAAAGAATGATATGTACAATATAGGTGTAAAAGAACAAAAAAAGTTAGGCATAGAAAAAATACTGTCCAGTATGATTGCCGATGGTTACACAGGTCGAAAAGGAAAAGGTGGATTCTATCGCTTGAATTCGGATTCAGGAAAGAAGGTTAAAGAGGCTAGAAATCTAGAAACAGGAGAATATCACACAGCCTCCAAAGTCAGTCTAGAAAGTATAAAGGCCGCAAAAAAAGGACTAAAGAGTCTAGTTGAATATGATGATAAAGGAGGTGAATATGCGTGGAAGGTCCTTTCCAAGACCCTAACGTATGCGGCTTCTTTAGTGCCTGAGATAACAGACACTATTGTAAACGTTGACCTAGCTATGAAAAACGGATTTCTTTGGAAGAAAGGACCGTTTGAGATGCTGGACGATCTTGGTCCTTCATGGTTTGCATCAAGAATATCTGAAGAGGGTATCGATGTTCCAGAATTATTGGAAAAAGTCGCTGAAGGCAATTTCTATGAGGAAAAAGGAAAGGACGTTCTCTATTTCGGAACTGACGGAAAATATAGCAAGATCAGGCGACCGGAAGGGTATCTCACGGCTACAGATGTGAAACGCGGACAAAAACCAATATTCAGAAACCCCTCAGCTAGTTTGTGGGACATGGATGACAATATTATTCTTGTAGAATTCCACAGCAAGATGAATTCTATGGATCCACTAATTATGGAAGCATTAAGTGAGGCAGCGGATCAATGCGAATCTGGGAATTACAAGGGAGTTGTGATTGGAAATGATGGGAGCAATTTCTCGGTCGGGGCCAATTTAGGATTATCAAGTTTTGTTGCCAATGTGGGAGCTTGGGAAGAAGCAGAAAAGTTTGTGTTTGGAGGACAAATGGCATTCATGATGCTGAAGCATGGGGATTTCCCAGTAGTGGGAGCGTCTTCAGGGTTGGCAATCGGAGGAGGATGCGAGGTCTTACTCGCATGTGATGCGGTACAAGCTCATTCTGAAAGCTACATTGGGTTAGTCGAAGTGGGTGTTGGTCTTGTTCCCGCCTGGGGTGGCTGTAAGGAAATGATTACCAGATGGAATAACGACCCTAAACAACCAAGGGGACCAATGGCAACAATCATGAAAATATTTCAGAACGTGGGTACTGCAAAAGTAGCGACAAGTGCGCAAGAAGCAAAAGAATTACACTTCCTGAGACAAGAAGATGAAATAACCATGAACCGAGCACGGGTCCTGTACGAGGCAAAATCAAAGTGTCTCGAAATGGTAGAGAATTATGAAGCTCCATTGCCGAATGAACACTTCCTGCCAGGTCCCTCAGGCAAAGCTGCACTCGATATGGCGGTTGATGATTTAGTAAAGGCGGGTCATGCAACTCCTCACGATGTAATTGTTACCAAAGAATTGTCACACATCTTGAGTGGTGGAGATACAGATCCAACCGATACTGTATCAGATGATAAAATACTCGAGATGGAGAAGACGAGTATAATCAAACTGATGAAAACAGAAGGAACCATGGATCGTGTTGAACATATGCTAACAACCGGAAAACCACTGAGGAATTAAAATGGTCCAATACAAACCCCCTAACCGCGAATATGAATTCATCTTACGTGAGGTACTGGATGTGGAAAAGGAATTGGTGGGGTATGAAGGTTACGAAGAAGCAACTTGGGACATGATCGAAATGATCAGTGACCAATTTGGGAAAATGTCAGAAGAACATTGGCTCCCTTCAAATAAGGATGGTGATGTGATAGGAGCTAAATTCGAGAATGGAAACGTTACCGTACCACCAAGTATGAAGAAGGCTATGGACATATTAGTTGAATCTGGTCTGACTGCCCTGTTTGGACATCAGAAATATGGTGGAATGGAATTTCCAAATGTACTTAGTGTTTTTTCTGATGAAATATCATGCGCAACTAACATGTCTCTAGGAATCTATCTGGGACTTACGAAAGGGGCCTATAACTGCATATATAGCCATGGAAGCGAGGAATTGAAAGAAACTTACCTTCCAAGATTCCTGACAGGAGAATGGTTTGGAACCATGTGTATGACCGAAGCACACTCTGGAACTGATTTGGGACTTATTCGAACCTCGGCTAAACCCGTAGGTGATTCATATAATTTGAACGGGCAGAAAATATTCATTTCGTGCGCAGAACATGATCTGTCAGAGAATATCATTCATTTGGTTCTCGCAAGACTGCCTGACGCACCCAAGGGAGTCAAAGGAATCAGCCTGTTTATAGTTCCAAAATTCCTAGTCAATGACGATGGAACATTAGGAGCAAGGAATAAGGTAAAATGTGTTTCAATTGAGGAAAAAATGGGAGTACATGGGTCCGCAACATGCGTTATGAGTTTTGAGAATGCTGAGGGCTATCTAGTAGGGGAACCACATGACGGCCTTGCAGCTATGTTCTCAATGATGAACACCGAAAGAATTGCTGTAGGATTACAAGGACTTGGTCAGTCCGAGATTGCATACCAGAACGGACTTGCCTATGCCAAAGATAGGATCCAAGGTCGTGATTTGAAGGAACCCCGGAATCCAGACGGTGAGGCTGATCCTCTGATTGTGCATCCTGACGTTAGACGAATGCTGATGAGATCGAAATCCTTGATTGATGCTGGTAGAATGCTGGCCTGCTGGACTGCACTCGCAATCGATAAGTCACAAAAGGATCCTGATGAGAAGGTAAGAAAAGAAACTGGTGACCTGGTAGAATTGATGACGCCTATAGTCAAAGCATTATTGACAGATTACGGAGTTGAGATAACATACGACATGCTGCAAGTCCATGGAGGACATGGATACATCAGGGAATATGGCATGGAACAATTCTCCAGGGACGTCAGAATAGCATCAATCTGGGAAGGGACCAATGGGATTCAAGCCTTGGATCTGGCAGGTAGAAAGATGCCTCAGCATATGGGACGGCTATTGAGAAGATTCTTCCATCCAGCACTGGATTTTATAGAGCAGAATAAGGAAGACGCAGATATGAAGGAATTTGTGGTACCTTTCTCAAAAGCATTGAAAGGATTACAAAAAACAACCCTCTACATGGCTCAAAAAGGTCTTGGCAATCCATATGAAATTGGAGCTGCTGCAACGGACTATCTGAGGCAGTTCGGACTTGTAGCAATGGGCTATATGTGGTTGTTAATGCTCAAAGTGGCATTTTCAAAGAGAGAAAAAGACGATTATTATGAGCACAAAATCATATTGGCGAGATTTTTCTTCGAAAGAATATTGCCGGAAACACTTTCAAGAGCCATAACAATCAGTTCCGGATCAAAAACAATGATGTCATTGCCAGATGAAGGTTTTAACAGTAATAGCCAATTCTCAGGAGTTATCTGAGTAAATGCCTGAAAATAGTGTATTCAAGGATAATCTTTTCGCAGGAAAGAAAGTATTCATAACAGGGGGAGCCACAGGAATGGGATTAGGATTTGCACAAGCTTTCCTTAATCATGGAGCCGAGGTTTTCATCGCCTCCAGAAAGGAAGAGAAATTAGCGGAGGCAGCTTCTGAAACCAAAAAGAAATTTGGTAAGAAACTACTCTGGAAGACAATGGATGTAAGAAAGAATGAAACTGTAGAGGACGTTGCTGAATTTCTAAGCTCGGAATGGGGGGAACTGGACATCCTGGTCAACAACGCCGCCGGAAACTTTGTTGCACCTATAGCTGCTATGAGTGAAAATGCCTGGAGATCTGTCGTGGATATCGTTCTAGACGGAACCTTCAGAGTCTCAAAAGCTTGCTATCCGCTCCTTAGAAAGGCAAAGAACGGAGCATCTATTGTCAATATAATTGCGAATTACTCCTGGAATGCAGCACCTTTCGTAGGACATTCCGGGGCTGCGAAGGCAGGCGTTTTGAACCTGACCCGGACACTAGCGCTGGAATGGGCCGATGATGACATCCGGGTGAATGCCATGTGTCCAGGGGTGGTCTTGACTGATAACGTCAAACAGAATCTGATGATTGATGAGAATACAGCAAAAATGTTCGAGGATTATATTCCCACTGGAGGAATTACAACACCTGAGAAAATGGCGCAGCAGGTCCTGTATCTATGTTCTCCTGCAGCAGATGTCATTACTGGTGATATGCTAATCGCGGACGGAGGACAATGGCTGGTTGGCAATGTATTCTATCAGATGGGGAAAAAATTTCTAGATGACTGAGAAAAATTGGCCCGTCATGACTGAGATACCTGTGCTATGGGGTGATATGGATGCTTTTGGGCATGTCAACAATATAATTTATCTTAAGTGGTGTGAAACCTCACGAATTGAGTTATTCTGCAAAGTTTGGGACCTCGATGCTCTAAAAATGGATGAAATCCTTGATACCAACGTGGTAACCCATTCGAAAAACGTCAAAAGTGGAGTAGGACCTATTTTAGCAAACTTCAATACAAATTATCGGATTCCCGTTGCTTGCCCTGACACCATATATGTCAAGACCAGAATCAAGCATATTGGAAATACCTCATTTGGAATAGAACACCAGATTACCAGCAAGAATAATGGTTCGAAGATAGTCGCTGAAGCCGATAGCGTCGTGGTCATGATCAATTACAAGACCGGTGAGAAATTCCAGATTGATGATGATAACCGCAAGAAGCTAGAATCCTTCACCTAGAATTAGACGAGGGAGGTCCGGACCCCTCAGTCTTTGGGTTCTTCATCACCATTGGATGAGTCTTCAGATTCTTCTTCAGCGGATTCACCATCGGATGAGTCATCAGCTGCTTCATCCTCGGTTGATTCCTCTTCGACAGTGGCTATACTTGATGAAGGCTCAGCTTCACTACTAGGTTCATCCGTGTCTCCATCAGAAATTGCCCCTCCAGTCTGATAGTAAACATAGAAACCCGCCATAAGGGAAATCATTGCAATACCAATCAGAATCGCTGGAAGAGTTACCGTACCCAAGGTATAAGACGCGACCTTATCTTTTTCAGCGTCTATCTGGCCATCTACTGTTTTTTCGGTATATGCTCCATTTAGCGTGAGAACAACCATCTCATGGCCCTGATAATATTGGGCAAGGGCTTGAAGTTTAGCTGATGAAATTGAAGCATTAATCTGTTCTTCCGTGAATTTGGCATCAATATCTCGTATAATTTTCCATCCAAGTATTAGCATTTGATATCTTAATTGGACATCATAGTGCTGATTAAGGACTGTACCTGTTACTGGGTCTACCCATACATCTTCAAAGTAGTCCATGGTCATATCACCTAAGAATGCTCTGAAAAAGCAGCAAATATCGGTTTCATTTGCTTGAAAATGATATGAAGGAACGCCATTAACCTGATACTCTGGATCCTCTCCCATGAAAGTGTAATTTTGCATATATGGTTCGTTCATTGGAACTCCGCCAGAACCAGGTACCGTCTTCAGACTTGAGAAAGGATTAGGCCAAGGCTGATTCTCTGCAGGGACCCAGCATGTACTATTAACTACACTAATAATTGTGCAAGTAGGGGAGAAAAAGGTGAAATTATCAGATCCATCTGCCTGCAAATATTGCAAACTTATTCTGTTGACATCATATGTAGTATTCACCAATGCTTCTTGAAATGTTGAATTAGGATCGTCTGAATCTACATTATCGTAATCAGTAGGTATTGCTGTTCCATTCTCATCATATTGAATTGCAAATAGGTTAAGGAAACCTGTAACATTGATGTAGTCAGCGTTTGAAGCATTGGGATTCACATATCCTGCTTTCTTTCCTGTCGCATTATAATAATCAGCACCAAAGAAAGGATCTGATGTATCTATTCCACCAACTTTTCCCTCATAATAAGTGACTGTTGTGAAATTATCATCCAAATACACCATTGTTGGCGCTTGCATGTAAACTGTAACATTATAGACACGATCTATGACTCCCCCCAATTCAGTACCTACTATCTGTTCTGTTCTGTAAGAGAACCACATGGGTGCAGAACCAGGACCTGCAGCACTGTTTCGCCCCTCAAATGTGTTTTTAAGAAGTGCTAAATCGCTACCTTCACCAGGCACAAAAGTCATCTTTGTGCCAGCTTCTGGTTCAGCGACACAAGTCATTACTTCGACACCGTCCAACATTCTCTTGTCTGAACAAGTAAATGTATCATCATAATCTCCATTGACTGGATTTGGGAAAACATATTCCTTACCTTCTTCAGGAAGGTTTGTAGGAGTCCATGCTCCTTGTTTACCATCAACTTCGTAAGTTTTACGATTCAATAATGCAGGATTATCACTAGTGTCTGCTATCGTACCTAACCAAACACCATCACCGTCAATTCCGTCTGTAGTTAGACTGAAATTTTGTGAAAGAAGGGTGTACTCATCACCACTAGGTCTTCCCACGAGAGTGAGGGTAGCACCGCCACCATCCTTGGCTTTGGTAGGTTCATAAGATCCACTTCCCACATCATCGACAAAAACACCAGTACCCGTCTCAGTATCCAAATCAAAAGTTTTGATGTCACCTTCAAAATAATAGTCCACGTCAAAGTCATTAGGAGCAAGTAGGCCATTGGGAACCATTACCCCCATTACATATGCTGATATTAGCAGAAATACTGCTCCTGCGGCCACAAGGGCCTGTGCTGTCCATTCAGGTAGATTCATGTTACTCATGATTTTTCTCCCAATGCCGAGGCAAAGAGTTGGTTTCAGATTTCTCTAAAACACTTATCTGCTCTAAAAAAAAACGTATATAACCTTTGCCATCCTTTTTTCAAATATAAATCAGGCCTTCAATTCTTCAAGTTTAGTTATGAAAAGTTTGATTTCTTCAACACTCCAGCCTGAGTAGAACTCTTCAAATCTGGACCAGGCCTCAGGGTCCTCGTCTGCCATTCGATACAAATCCACAAGAGTTGCCTGGACCTTACCCTCATCAAAACTCTTAGAATAATCTGCCAGTCTTTGTTGCACTTTATCTTGATCCACCTTGTAACTAGTATTGATATCTAAATCACTAAATTCCAGATAATCTCCCAACAAGGACTGAGGTACGTACAAAATATACATCCCTGAGAAAAATACGCCAAACTGGAACACCAGATAGCCCTCAGAAGCATGACCAAAGGTGAACCAACCGTTCTCTCCCGCGTACAATTTTGTATAATAATAATAGCTGATAAAAGTACATATAAAAAAAGATGGAACTGATAATAACCAGTCCGTAAGGCTGATGGAGCGATCAGCCTCAGGAACCTCACCTAAGATACTATATCTCAAACTATATATTTCAAGAACCATCCAATACATTAGGAAGATTGCTAAAAAGATTAGAATCAGGGCTACAAAGAACCAGATATAGCCCTGATCAAACATAACAAAAAGAATTATGGTCCCAAGAGCAGTCAGCCAGTAAACCCCAATTAACCAGATTCCGTGTGACCAGATTTTGTGAAAAAGCTGCTGTAAACACATTATACAGGCTATTCCTGAGATTAACCAGACCGGAGTTGAGATCAGATGGAATTCAATTCCAAATAGTGGAAGTGATATAAGTTTTCCAATACCTGATTCCATGTATCCTGAAAATAATGAGATTGTAAACGTCAAAGTAGATAAAACCAATAGGAGTGAATCTTCAGCCGACCTCTTCAATTTGAACTGGCGTCCTAATAGACCCATGGAGTTAAGGTTGAAAGTTAGTACAAATAGATTATGCGTGATAGTGGTAACTAATTTTCTTCCATTGCCTGTTTCAACAAATCTCCCATCGTCAGACCCTTATTGGATTTCTTGGAATTCAGTTCTGGGTTGCTTTCCACATTCTCAGTTAACTTGATCTTCAGGAAATTCTCCAATTTCTTTATCAATTTCTCATTGGGACGCATATTGCCGGACTCGACAGATGCGACTATTGATTTTTTCTCGGATATATTGCTAGCCAGAGTGGCATGGTCAAGACCTGACTTTTCCCGGGCCTGTCTCACCACGACGCCATAATCACTCACTAAAACACTCTCGTCTGTCTCAATCTCGCGATATCTTGTCTTCATATTCCTTTTTTGAAGAGTTTGGGCCACATATGCCCTGTGCCCTACGGACTCCCTATGTGTTGGTTCTGAACCTGAATCACTGCATGCGCTACAGACCTGCAGAACCGAACCTGATATTTTACGAGAAGTCAAGAAGGCTGATTCGGCACCACATATCTCGCACAACATATGAAATCAAAACTGATATATATATAAGCCAATTAAATGTTTAGTGATTTAAGGTGGCTTCAGAAGAAAGTGAAGGTGATGTCTCGGCCCCTACGGAGGACGGGAGCAAATGGCTCATAGAGGAAACTGAAAGATTCGAATCCGAAAAGAGACAACTGGAAAGCGATGTTTCAAGGATGAAAAGGGAGAACGCACACCTCAAGGGTGAGTTAGCCAGACTAAGGGCGCCTCCTCAAGTCATAGGTACTGTCAGAGATATTCTTGATGACGGGAGAGTCAGTATCAAGTCCAGTAGTGGACCCGATTTTGTAGTTCATGTATCAGAAGGTATCGACAAAGATAGTCTGAAGGTTGGGGACAGGGTAGCCCTTCACCGCCAGACTTTAGCCGTCCTAGAGACGCTTCCCTCTGCTAAGGATCCTCTTGTAATGGGTGCTGAAATAGATAACAAACCAATTGAGACCTACAAGTCTATTGGAGGCCTAACCGAACAACTGGATGAACTTAGGAGTACTGTAGAACTGCCTATGCTTTATCCTGAACGTTTTTCCAAGATAGGAATTGAACCACCAAAAGGTGTTTTGTTGATAGGTGCACCTGGAACAGGGAAGACACTGATGGCCAAGGCCGTAGCAAATGCAACGAATGCTACCTTTATTAGACTCATCGGAAGCGAATTGGTACAAAAATACATTGGAGAGGGGGCTAGACTGGTACGTGAGCTTTTCCAATTGGCCCAAGAGAAAGCTCCAAGTATAATATTCATTGATGAACTGGATGCAGTTGGAGCCAAAAGAATGGACGTTGGTACAACCGGTGACCGGGAAGTACAGAGAACACTAATGCAACTACTTGGTGAATTAGACGGATTTACTCCCAGGGGAGAGGTTGCGATAATGGGTGCCTCGAATAGACCGGATATCCTGGATGAGGCATTATTGAGGCCAGGAAGGTTTGATCGAATCATCAAGATTCCACTACCAGAAGAAGAGGCCAGATTGAAAATAATAAAGATTCATACTACTAAAATGGCTATAGCAAAGGGTGTGAATTACAAAAAAATGGCAGCCGAGACGGATGGTCTTTCCGGAGCAGATCTCAGAGCTGTATGTGTAGAGGCTGGTATGGGTGCAATCAAAAACAAGAGAACCAAGGTTTCTTACAAAGATTTCACTTTAGCACTTGAAAAGATTAAGAATCGCCTGAATGAGATGGATATATCCGAACCAGAAGGTGGGCTCTACTATTGAATCAAGAATTTGCAAAAAAGAATGCTGCTAAGGAAGCCGTAAAGTTTGTCGAGCATGGAATGACTGTTGGATTGGGTACAGGATCAACCGCTTCGATTGTCGTTGATCTTCTTGGAAATAAATTATCAGAGAATTTTCAGATTACAGGTATGCCCACATCAATTGAAACAAAAAAACAAGCGGAAAAGTGGGGTATGGATTTGATTGGTATTGAAGATAGGGATTCTATAGATATTGCAATCGATGGAGCAGATGAGGTTTCTCCCAGTCTAGATTTAATCAAAGGACTCGGAGGAGCGTTGCTAAGAGAAAAGAAGGTTGAAAGAAAGGCAAAGGAATTAATCATAATTGTTGATGAAACCAAGATTGTTGAGAGATTAGGTGTTGGACCTCTACCTGTGGAAGTTGGAACTGAGAATCATGGTTTGGTAGCCAGAGAGATTGAAAAACAAGGCTGTCAGGCAAAACTTCGTATAGAAGAAAGTGGAGATGTTTTTGTTACGGATAATAAAAATTACATTTACCACTGCCATTTTCCTGAAGGAATAAAGAATCCTGAAGAGATGGATGCAAGACTATTGAATATTGATGGCGTAAAAGATACTGGTCTATTCGTCAACATGGCAACCAAAGTAATCATAGGCAAAGAAAAGAGTATCGAAATATGGGAATGAATTTACTTACTGCGCTGTTCCTTGGCTTTAGGTCTGAGACCCTTATAATTACACTTACGACACTTCACAGCCTTCCACGCATTAACTGCATTGCACCGCATGCAGATTTTCTTGCTAAACAATCGGGCTTCGGCCTCAGGAAAACGTGCCATGCGGGCGCCGTAGAGGACGCAGTTATAATGATTTGTGCAAAAAATCGTGTTTAAACAAACAAAAGAACTAATAAACAAGCTCCCAGTGTCACGTCATGAGTCTATGGCCCAAATGGGCGAATCATGTTCGAGGTTTCTAGCAATTGAGTAGAATTAAGGCATGCTTGGAATGTCCGCAGACGACAATTATCTTTTCCTTTGAGGGAGGGGCCTAAGATAGTGGTTTTTCTATCCATATTTACGTCATTAACAGACGGACTGGAAAGTCCGGAATTACAGTGGGGCAGGATTGCATTTTTCCTTTTCCTAGCTTTAGGTGTATCTTTTCTTTGTTCTTTGCTAGAGGCGATTATTTTATCAGTAACTTGGTCTTACATAGAAGTTATAGGCAAAGATGAAAAAGGTAGTGGCACCAGACTCAAAAAACTAAAAGATAATATTGATCAACCACTAGCTGCTATACTGACATGGAACACTATCTCACATACTATTGGTGCGGCAGGAATTGGTTCCGAATTTCATAAATTGGGGAATGAATGGTTTACTGCAGCATCAATTATCCTAACTATATTGATTCTTGTCTTCTCGGAGATAATACCTAAAACCATAGGTGCGATTTATTGGAAAAAAATGGCCCCGGCCTCGGCCTATGCCCTGGATGGACTCGTGTGGATTACCTGGCCTATTGTGGTAGTACTGAACAACTTCTCCAGGAGGATTGCCAAAGGGAATAAAAATCAGAAGGAAATGACCCGTGAAGAAATGATTGCTGTAGCTGAAATTGGGGAGACCCAAGGAGCTTTGGAAAAACAGGAAACTCAAGTAATAAAGAATCTTTTGACCCTAGACAAGATACTGGCTGAGGATGTTATGACTCCCAGCACCGTAATAATGGTCATTCACCGATCTAAAACGGTCGGGAAAGTTGTGAAAGAGAATGCTCCAATCCCTTTCTCGAGGATTCCTATTTATGATGAGAATATTGATGATATTATCGGAGTGGTCCTCAGAAGTACAATAATGGAATTGCACAGTAGAGGTGAAGCTGACACCAAGATGGAGGCTTTTGCATCTGAACTATCTACTGTAAACCCCGAAGACTCTGTTGCAATGTTATTGCAGGAGTTTCTCCGGAAAAGGGAACATATCTTCTTAGTTGTGGATGAATATGGCACCACTCAAGGAATAATAACTCTAGAAGATGTAGTGGAGACTCTGTTAGGTGCTGAGATAGTGGATGAATCGGACTCAGTAGAAGACATGCGTCAATTGGCCAGAGATCTATGGGAAAAGAGACGCAAAAGAAAAACTAATCTAAAGTTTGAATAGAATACCATTCTTTTATTCGGCTTGCGGTCCAGATTAGACTGGGCAGAACAAAAATCGCGATTAGAACGGAGTACACAATTGTGGCTGCAGTTATAATTCCAAAGTTTCGCACCAGAGGCATGGGGGACAGAAGCAGAACTGTAAAACCACAAACAGTTGTAAGACCTGAAATCAGCAATGCCGAGCCTGTACGCTTGATTGTAGTCTGAATCGCTTGCCTCTCACTCTTATGCTCTATTTCTTCTCTAAATCTCTCTACAATATGGATTGCATAATCAATTCCAAGACCTATCGTCAAAGCAGTTACCATCACCGTAAGCACATTGAGAGTTATTCCTAGGACAGTCATTGTTGCCATAATCCAGACTGTTGCCAGAACGGTTGGCAAGAGTGCCAGAGTTGCCATACCAAAATTACGGTAAATAGCAATCATTATGATAGCTGCCAAGACAATAGAAGTCAGAGTTGAGCTGATCTGAGTAGACTGAATCTCATTAACTGTAACACTTGTCAGAATATGACCTCCCGTAAAGCTGATCTTGTAATCACTCATACTGGAGGGGACATTAGCCTTAAGCTCAGCCCGCATGAATTCCAAGCCATCGTTATCAAGGTCATGAACGGTATCGGGCCCAATAAAGACCCTGATTACCGATGAAGTGTACTGGCCATTTTCATCTCTATGCAGAACATGACGTATTTTATCCGAATATGACTCACCAGTGAAAGAATCTGCAATATCAAGGTCTCTTTGGTAAAGATAGTCATATAGATTCTTCACATCTGAGTCATCAGTCTGGCTGAAGGATTTCGATTGATAAGTAAGGTTAAAAGTATACTGTAATGATTGAACATAAATATATTTTTCAGAATCATGAACTGCCGAACCATAGACCAGAGAATCTGATGAACTGTCCTGAAGATGGGTGAATTTGACACTGGCGCTGTCGGCTCCTGGAGGCACTATAGTTGAAGCTTTAGAAGAGGAAGACATATCAGAATCCAAAGACATGCTATCCAGCCTCTTATAACCAACCTGATTGTTCCCTTGATACCAGATAACCTTTACTTCTAAAGACGGAGACACGAAAGACTGTTGGTTGTTCCAACTTACTTCAATCACCTTTCCCGGAGTTACTTGAAAGAAATTGGTGAAAATCCATTCATGGGTCGAATTATTACCATGACCCACATTGTACTTCTCAGAATCTATGGCCTTCTGAGCAAGTTCATGAACTGATTCAAGACGGGCCTCGGCGCCTACCTGAATAATATATCTATCATCATTCAGGCCACAATTGGCGATGTTGGATGGGCATACCCCTTGCTCCCCTTCTTTGAATTCATATAAACCATCCAAAAAGGTAGTGGTTGCTACTGGGCCCTCTATTAGTATCTGGGATTGGGAATAGCTGGCTCCTCTAAATTCAGTCTGAATCTTGTCAGCTGTAACCATTATTTCCAGATCATCCGAAAGAAAGTCATCTAATGTGAACGAAGTATTAATCTGAGAAGCGCCTCCTATTGCCAGGAGTGTGATAATCACCACCGTTGAAACTATGGCCTGAGGATGGCTGTCTACCAGTTCAGAAGCCCGTGATATAGTATTCTCAATTAGTTCAGACCCTGAGACAACTGAAGTCATTTGCTCCGAACCTGAATCTAAAACATATCTTAGAGATGTGTAAAACAAAATAGTCAGGATAAATGACGAAAAGACCCCTGCTGCACATAGCAAACTGAAATCACGTACAGGGCCGACGCCTCCACTTATCCCAGATAGGAAGGCAATTACCGTTGTGATTACGGCTAAAGATAGCGCCCTTCCTGTATGGGTCAGGGAATCAAGAAGCGATTCTTCTACTGAATTTCCAGCATTTATGCCCTCTTGATATCTACGGCTTATGTGAACCGAAAAGTCAATTCCTAAACCTACTACCAGAGGTATAACAGCCACATCGATTGCTGTAAATGTGATTCCCATCAGAACACCAAAGGCGAATGTCCAGATAACCGAAATTACCAATGTGACTATTGGTAGAATAACATAGCTCCAATGTCTGAACGTAAGCCACAGAAGAACAACCGTAACAACAAACATGCCAATTGCCATTAGCAAATTAGTCTCTCGTGTTGACTCATCAACATCGGAGGCGAGAAGATGAACTGAGAAGGCTTCAGCCTGAATATCAGTTCCTGACTCATAATTGTGGTTATTGGCCAGAATCCTGATCTTTTGTCCAATTTCCTTTTTTTGTTGAGTCGTCAAATCAGGTTCCAGATTAATCATAATGATTGTTGAGTTTGCCGTTGGAGCTGTCCTATTACGTTCAGGAAGAACAAAATTATTCATATTCATATCACGATTTATGAGAACATCGGCAACAAAATCGACATCAGCCCAAGTATAATTCCCTTCAGTATTTGAGGACTTTATAGAATCCCAGACCCTATCCCAATTAGAATAATAACAATCTTCATCGGATTCATATTGTCCATTACCATTAGAATCCTCATATTCAACACACCTTTCGCTATTAATCTCATTTAATGAGGTCCCACTATCTTTCAGTGCCTCATTGAAGAAACCGGCAACCGATAGCACATCCTTGACACCGGTAATCTTTGAAGATTCCTGGTGTAACACAAGAACATCTGCCAGGTTCTGCATGGTCAAGACGTTATTGCCTCCCAGTGGTGTAATATACAGATTAGCTACACTAGAATCCCTTCCAAATTGATCCGTTATTTTGTCGTAGGTATCCACTTCCTCAGATTGGGGTAGAAATGCCTGCACATCAGTTACAAATTCAACCTCTAAAAGTAAAGGGGACGCAACAAGCGTCAGCAGCATCACAATGACTATTATTGGCCTTGGGCTATCGATTGGAAGACGTGCACAACGCTCTAACATGCTACCTTGTATAAGACACTCCGTTAAAAATTGTTGTCAGTGTCCTAAGCGCCTCTTGCGCTGCTGAAAAGAACGAATTGCTCGCAAGAAGTCAATCTTTCTCAACTCAGGCCAGAAAACATCTGCAAAATATAATTCGGAATAGGCTAATTGCCATAACAAAAAATTACTTACCCTTTCTTCACCTGAAGTTCTCAATATCAAATCCGGATCTGGCAAATCGCTAGTGTATAAATTGTCGGATATCAAATCTGCATCAATCTGATCAGTATCAATTTCACCACTTTTTATTTTTTCGGCAATCTTTTTCATTGACCTGACTATCTCTTGCCGCCCTCCATAAGCCACCGCCAGACTATAATTGTAATCTTTGTAATCCTTAGTCCGTGACTCTGCATATTCTATAGCTTCAACTACTCTATCTGGCAATAACTCACGGTGCCCCAGAGCTCTAACTCGAACTTTGTACTTATGGACACGGGGGTCTTCCCCAGCGTTTCTGAAAGATTCTTCGAAAAGATCCATCAATGCCTCAAGTTCTTCTTCATCGCGTTTGAAGTTCTCCAATGAAAATGCATAAACTGTCAAGTAACGAATGTTTAGGTTCCGACACCAATCTGATAAATTCTCCAGAGTATCTTTTCCTCTGACATGTCCCTCATTAGGGTGCAGGCCAAGACTCTCAGCATATCTCCGGTTACCGTCCATAATCACTGCTAAATGATTAGGTATTGGACCTTTACGAACCTGACTCAATAATCTCTTCTCGTACAACTTGTAGACTGGAGACAAGAACTTCCTTGCTATCCCTCTCACAAATTGCAAGGTGCACACAACATTATAAAACAACTTTATTGGAGTCCAGTGGCAAGCGAATACTTGTTTGAATTGGGTGGCGAGAATAAAGAATTGGCCAAGATTGAGGCTCTGGAGCTACTGAAAACTGAGAGGTATAATCCCGAAACGCATTTTGAAGAAGGTCAAATAATCATAATTAAGACCTCACAGAAATTGGTACTAAAAACTATTCAAAGATTGGGTATGACCAAACGGGTCTCTAGAATCATACATTCATCTGAAGAAAAGAATATTGGAAAGGTCATAGAACAATTACCAACTCTAAATCTGGGAAAAAGCAGTTTCGCAGTACGCAAAATTTGTAGAAATGTGATCTCAGAAAGAAAAATAGCTATCAAGATTGGACAAAAAATACCAATCGAGAATAAAATTGATCTAGAGAATCCTGACGTAAAGATACTTGTCTATACCGGTTCAAAAACAATAATCTCTATTCTTGAAGAAAATTCAACGACATCCTACAAAAGTTGTCTGGAACATCATGTAAGGTACAGACCTTATTTTTCTCCCATAAGTATTCACCCCAGAATAGCAAGGTCGATGGTGAACCTTGCTAACTGTTCGCCAAATGATACTGTCCTTGATCCTTTTTGTGGCACTGGGGGGATCCTAATCGAAGTTGCGGATATGGGAATGAAAGCAAAAGGTATTGATCTCCTGGAAAAGATGGTTGTGAATTCAAGGGGAAACCTCGAATATTTTGGATTAAAAGGGAAAATTAAGAAAGGAGATGTAGAAGAATCAAAGAATCAAGGCTTTGAAGCGATTGTTACGGACCCACCATATGGAATCGCAAGTAGTACGGGAGGTGAGAAGGTCAGTGAACTTTTGCAGAGAGCCATGAATGTTTTCTCGGAATCGATGGAAAAAGGAAAAAGAATTGTAATGGCTATTTCTAATCCGGAATTAATACAAACCACTAATTTCAAGAAAATCTACCAATTCGAATGGTATATACACAAATCACTTACGAGAAATATACTGGTTTTGGAAAAAATTTAGTATTTTACGTCAATATCCACTTCGTATCCCATAGTTCCTTCTTCACCCTCAATTATGAATACATATTGTCCCACGGATTGAACATCATCACTACTAAATGACCAGGAACCATCACCTTCTTCTTGTCCTTCCTCTCTTCTCAATTCGCTACCATCTGCATCATTAAGAACCAGAGTAACAGAAGATGGAAATGCGGCCCCTGTGATTCTCTGGTCATCCAGTGAATAGGTTATCAGCACACTTACTGCCGTAGCCTTAACCGGAAATTCTATTTCATCAGATTCACCATCATCTACAGATCCATTAGCCTCTCCATGATAGTCCTCTACCACACTTACTGTGGTCTCAGCTTCATCAGTCAAACTGGTTGAATCGGTAACCAGGAGATTGACATAAAAATCACCTCCATCAGGGTAAGTCCGTTCGATTGTCTCACCACTGTATTGTTCACTATCTCCCTCAAAGATCCACGTGAAAGTAAGTGTGTCTCCATCCGAATCTGTAGAATCAGAAGCAGAGAAAAGAATAGTTTCATTAGCTTGTATCTTCGGATTGGAGGGGTTTATCCTTGCAATGGGAGGACTACTGGACTTTGGATTGTCATCAGTATCATCTCCATCTGCATCATCTCCAAGAACAATGACATAATAGCCATAACCTCCAGAAGCACCCATAACGAGGAAAAGAATCAGTAATAGGAGTGTGACCTTTTTCATTTCTGTTTCCAATTTGGTTATGCCATATTAATAGTTACCCATGCTTTCAATCGTCGATTATTTCAAGAAAAGCATATAAATAGGCTGCCTGAATGGCGCCAACTGGATTTTATTCC